>Ga0180217_1000170_pt1 | contig 132779 bp, 52 predicted proteins | sample eDN3rd37CBELigOP_FD_128521 | JGI IMG/M metagenome (GOLD analysis project Ga0180217, IMG submission 128521) | Enriched Organic Plus compost microbial communities from Emeryville, California, USA - eDNA 3rd pass 37_C BE-Lig OP (version 2) (version 2) ... | reverse complement strand
CTTGGCTGCTGCCTCCTCAGCTGCTTTCTTGGCTGCTGCCTCCTCAGCTGCTTTCTTGGCTGCTGCCTCCTCAGCTGCTTTCTTGGCTGCTGCCTCCTCAGCTGCTTTCTTGGCTGCTGCCTCTTCAGCTGCCTTCTTTGCTGCTGACTCTTCAGCTGCCTTCTTTGCTAGGTCCTCAGCTGGTTTGCTGGCCGCCGCCTCTTCTGTCGCCTTGGTGGATAAGCTGTCGTCAAGCTCCTCATCTTCATATTCCTCATCGTCCTCCAGCTCATCCTCATCCTCTTCGACGTCCTCATCGTCGTCAAGATCCAGTGAATCATCGTTCTCAGCTGCCTTAGTCTCCGCTGTTGATTTCGTCCTCTGTTCCGGCTCTACTGCAATGCTAGTGTTATTGGCAGGTTCGGAGGATTCTGCAGATGCGGTTACAACGGTTGTGGCTACAGACGCTGTGGAAGACCTCGCAACGGGCTGCTGAGATGGAGTTAACTTGGCCGACTGTGCCGGTCTGGCCTGCTGCTGCTGCTTGGCTGGCGCTGATGAAGAAGGCTTTGCAAACTTCTTGCTCGAGGCTGAGGATCGCACTGTGGTCGACTTCTTTGTAGCAACACTGACTGATGACGATGTGACCGCTGGAGTCTTGCTTGCTTGAGTGTCACTCGCACGCCTGGTGCTCAACCTGGCGAAGATATCGCCTGGCCTGCGTACCGGAACCTTTTCACCACCCACAATAACATATCCTCGAGAGCGATACGGCGAGAGCGGGCGGAAGGTTGGGGGTGTGTGCCTTGCATCACTGCGAGCGCTCTGAGGAGTTGGAGATGCACTTTCATTCACTCCGACATCGCGAGGCAATCCGCAAACGCATAAACCTCGTACCCGCCTCCTCCAGTGCTCCGGCTCTGGGAATTGTGTTGTCGTCGCGGGATCAATGCGGGATGAAGGCAGACGAATACTCGGCAAACTCGATGGTGATCGGCCTGATGACGCTGGCGATGGCGATGGCGACAACTCGTTCGTAGCCGCAAGGGCTGCTCGTGCAGCCTCATATCGCTTCGTACCATAGAATGTCTGGGTTTCAGGATCAAAGTACGGTGATGTGTACAGCGGGCTAGAAAGGGAGAGACCACTGCCAACACGAGGCATGGGAAGGCTTTTTCTCTCTCCGCGAACAATGCGCCCGTCTGGCGTGGTCACATTGATCGCGTTCACATCCGATTCCCAGTCTGGCTTGACGATCACTAGTGAGCGAGGGGTTGCTCCCTCGGGCACAGTGTTGATCTTCGACGCAAGTCGTTCACGCAGCTGACTCAGGACAAATGATGGAACAGAGCTCGGAATGGTTGTAGTCGGTGGGACGCTGTGCGATTTGGTATGGTCGTTCAATTCAACCAGTTGCGATCCCTTACCCTGGTCTGCCTCGACTAGCGCATTGGAGGGAGGCTCGCTGCTGTGTGGCACAAGGGCAGTTGAGCCGGAGCCGCCGCTGGCATTGGCATTGGGGTCGGAGCTGTGTTTCGCTTCATCCGTCCGGTGGTTTATCGGTCTCGGTGACGACGAGGATGATGGCTGTCGTGGACTTCGAGCGCTCGTCATGTTGTTCCGAATCTCCTCCACGAGTGACTTGGCGAGTTTTGCAGATGCCTCTTCTTCCGCCATGCGGCGTTTCTGCAGCATCATATGGGCATACGACAGCTCTACAGGTGTTCGATTACTGTTCCGACTGCCTCTTTTGGCATTTGACTCCACCATCACACCTGCACCTGAACCATCCCCTTCGACAACTTGTCGGCTCCCGTCATTCTCGTTTCTCTCAACGAGGGCCGAAGATGCAGCGGCCTCTGTGCTAGAAGACTCGGCCGGGGCTGGAGCATCGACTGAGCCCGTCGCCTTCTGCGTCTGCTCGCCCTCAGTCGGTGTCTGTCCAAGTAACGCCAGGGTGTACTTATCGACCGGATGGTCTTCACGTTTACGATGCACACATCGAGTCATAGGGTCTTCATAAACCAGCGGTACAAGCTCACGCGGAAGACATCCAGTGCGCTTGGAACTCGCGTCCAGGAGCGTGTGCGACAACGGATCGAGCGGACTCAGCATCTGAATATGCGGCAGAGACTGGAGGGCCTGAACATCAGCCCAGCTCTTTACGGTGCATTGGTAGTCCCATGGCTTCGTGAGCGGCTTGGAAGATTTCACACGGCCCCCCGTGTATTTACGCTTCGGTGGCATCTCCCCCGGCGCGCGGTATCAAGCGCAAAACGTGTATGCTTGATTTCCGAGATTCGTTGGGAGGCGGTTTGTGCACTAGATAGAAGGCTTGACGTGTGTGTGCTAGGATATGAGGGGTGGAGAACAATACAAATCAACATATACTACACAATGCTAGTGTCAAACTGAGCACGACACTCGCGTGCCATGTACTACACACATTCAAATTTCCAGCCGTTTCGCCCGTTTCTGGACTCATTGTACGTGCCGAATCGCGACTGGGGCATGCACAGGACGCTCAGAGCCATCGCAAGGGCGTTGAACGCCCCGCGTACAATCGGAACATACCCCATTTGTGCCACTTTAACAACGTCTATACCCAGATCCAGCACAACAACCAACTTCCGAGTCAGTTCAGAATTCGCACAGAGGATAGGATGCGAGGAACCGAGCGGTGTGTTCGACCGTACACCAAGCCGAACTCTTTTCAGTGCCGTCACGAGCACGCAGGTCGACTCGCGTGTCAGCCGGCCGGCCCGATCGAGCAAACGAATTGCTGACCCAATCTCAAGGAGAATGATGACATCGTCGTTCGAGCCTATCATGTCGCACCTGGACGTATCTCAGTTTGACGATGAACTCAAGGCGATTGTAGAGAATACCCAGAGCGTAACCCAAGCTACCACGCTTTATTATGGCCTGGGTGAACCTGTCGATGGCCTCTGGCGAGGACCCAAGACCTCACCACTGGCAGATATGCCAGAGCCGCCCTGTCAACCCGAATGGAGGAACATAACATCCGAAGCAGACGAAGAATTGATTAAGAAGATCACTGCGAGTGCAGCTACGCCCATCCGATCCTACTCTCTTAGGCAACTCTATTTGTTCGGAGTCAATGCCTCCAACCCCAGAAACCTCCTGTCATCAGCCCAGTTCCTGCACTCAGAGCTACCTGTCCGGTTCGCTCAGAGAATCCAGTATCTCAATGAGCTTCCGTTTGGAATCAACCGCGATGAATTTGTCCTCTCCGTTCGTGACGAGTATGTCAAAGCGTACAAACTAATCACATCCTTCCCACGACCTGAGAGCGACGCAGACGAGGTTGAGTTCACGCGAATGATAAGGTATCTGCTCCATCGCAATGCTTGCTTCAACTCTGCGCGTTTGTCGCATGCCGTTTGTGGTGGTGTGGGTGTTTTACTAAGGACACTGCGTACCCCTCAGCCTACTGGTGGCTTTGGACAACGCAAGCCTGCATCGGCACCTGGGCAACCCGCGCCGACTGGTGGAAGTGTTGGTGCTGGAGCAACCGAGCGCTTCCTCCTTCAGGAATACCTGGACCGCTTCCATGTGGCTCGGCTCGAAACTCGTCTACTTATGGCACAACATGTTGCCATCCATAGATCGATTCCGGGATATGTGGGGCTTTTTGAATCGAAGTGTAATCCAAAGAGCGTTGTATTGGAAGCAGCTGCTGCCTCAGTGGCTTGCATGAAAGAGCTATTTGGAGCCGATGTCGAGGTTCCCGAAGTCCAGGTACGTGGTGCAGTCGATGCCACACTCCGGTATCCACGCGCCCACTTGCACTACATGCTGATGGAATTGCTCAAGAATGCCATGTTCGCCGATATCCTCTGGGCTCGCCATCGCAAGAAGCTATTTGCAGCGCACCCCGAATTGAAACGAAATGCCGAAAGCAAATCGACCGGATCCTCGAGCGACGGCACGCCCTCAGCTCGAAAGATTCTTGTGATTATCGCAGACGGTGAGGAAGATGTTGTGTTGAAGATCTCCGATCGAGCCGGAGGCATGCCACGTAGCCATACTGATCTCTTGTGGAGTTATAACTACGGACCAGCCCTTGCGGCCGCCGTCGATGCTGAAGAATCACTGGCAACGGGTCGAGCCCCCTACCCTCAAATCGAGTGCCCAATCCCACGAAAAGCCTCAGGATTCGGACTACCCATGTCGCGCCTGATCGCCCAGTACATGGGTGGTGATCTACAAATCTACTCGATGCATGGACATGGAACAGACGCATATCTCTATCTGGCTCGATTGGAAGTCCAAGGTGAGATAGGACTGACGGCCAATCCCGTATTCACAAATACTGCCCCCTCTCACTTCAATCCATCAAGAGACAGCGGTAGTGGCAGTGGCGGTGGAGGCGGTTTCAAGCTACAGTAACTCGAAACATCCAGCGAACGTCTTGCTCAACCAATTTGTACAGTTTTCCAAAGGCAATCACATCCCTCCCCATAATCCCCAAACAAGTGTAGGATGACTCCCAATGTTATGGAATGCTATCATTAGTTGTGAATATGGCTCGCCGATACCGTATTTTTTACGATAGTTACAGCATAGATTTGCTACTCAATCGGTTGACAAACCAATACAATTCGATTGAAGATTTGTTATTTCGTTCGTTAGGACTAATGTAGTTCGGTGTATTGCTTAATGTACACGTGCACATGGAGTGCTAATTTACCCAATGCACCGCGTGGATCAATCAGCTCAATAAAAGACTATTCCAGAACCCATACACTCCACGAGGTCATTCGGTGCCTGGCGCTGGCTTTCAAGATGCCTGGTACCCAACGCCTCCAAGGCCGCATACTTTCGGGAATCGAGGTCGGATCCAGTGTTGACTGGCACCGAATTCGAGTCGCTTGAATCCAGCGCTGTGCCAATATACTTAGCACGAAGCTGGTCCAGCACCTCCTTCAGTTGTGTTTCATTCGATCGAGCCGCTACAACCTGGTCAATCTCAGTCTCATCCACGCCAAGATCAAGGAGTGACTGCTTCACTGTTGACACTCCGCTCGCCAGTGTGCTGTCTCGATCAGGGAGCTCCTCAATATAGGGCAGGCGGCGGTAGATGGCGATGCTCTGCCCTGCAGCAATATGAGACTGTGGAGTCTCGAAGTGGATTCTAAGGCAAGCCACGAGATCGTCAGCGTCATGCTGCTCCGCATCGTCAGACTGAGTGTCATTTTCGCCTCGCTTCGCGAACGGCTTCTCCCACGGATCGTCCAATGGAGAAAAGTAATCATAGTTTGCAGCGAGCTCAGGAGCGACGGATTTGTATCGGGTGGGGAGTGGGGTCGCCTGTGCCTCCGGTGTGAGTTCGATATCGTAGTCAGTCCATCGAACCAGGGCCCGCACGAAGTCAGGTGCCATACCATCAAGGGAGCCCACGTGCTGGCCATTGTTCGAAGACCCTGCAGCTTTCGCGATGACCAACGAAGCCGAACTGGGCTGCCCGGGTTGCGCCAGCCACTTTAGAGGAGCCAATGCACCCTCAGGTGTCGCCGTTTCCTTCCATGTTCTAGGGCCACGTGATCGGGACGGATCATTGGACTTTGTAGTATTATGGGCTGGAGCTTTCTTTGCGTTCGACTGCAGCTGCTGAAGCGAAAGCGAACCGGGTGTAGTGTAGCGTGAAGGAACGAGCTCAGGTACAATCCACGCTGGAACCATGGGTGCTGTGGATTTGAGTTTTACCCAACAAGGCCAGCCACGAGCGTATCCTGGATTGCTCTCGTCCTCCACGGGGAGGTAGTCAGCCGTGGGGAAAAGGACCCGAGCGACATCATTAAATACTTGCGGAGGAATGGGATCGAGAAGCACATGCGGGCATCGCTCGGAATAGTGGCGATGTGTGAATGCGCCATAGGATTCGAGCCACTTGGCCATTGCCTCCGTGTGGTCCTTTCTAGGGGCGGATGAATTGAAAATACGAGTGGGTGGAAGATCCACAGGAGGGAAACCGGCCAACCACGCGACGTCCTGAATGAGCACAGAGGTTCTGAACGCAAGGGGACACGTCTTCGGAGCCACAACGAGGCTATTGTCAAATATTCGCTTCCTCAAGACGTATAGACCCTCATTGTTGGTAAGGGCAGAATTGGCGGAGCCCGATGATCTGAGCGCGGTACTATTTTGCTGAACGATGGGCGGTCTCTGTATCCTGAGCCGCTGACCCTCTGTGTAATGTGGCAAACCTGTGTGCTCTATCAGCGCAAAGGATGAGTGGAGATGTGGTCGAGGATGTTTGGGCAATGCGGGTGGGATGATATGCTGCTTGGGTGAAGTGACCTTGCGTTGCTTCATTGCACGGCGCTCCCGCAACCCATGGATGAGAGCAGGCGATGGCAGTGCATACTTGCCCATAGCAACACCAAGCACACGAGCAAAGTCCTCAACCGTGATGACCGACCCTGGCTTGATTGTACTTGGAGGCAGGTACTGATCAATAAAATCCGAGAAGCGGTCTCTTTGTGAGACGAAGCAGAGCCCAGTCGAGTCGCGCTTCTGCGCAACAGGGAGTCCATGTGCAGTCGCAATGGCTCGCACCTGTGCCTTGTACAGTCCTCCTAGGGGTAGTACGAGTGAGGCCAGAACACGTGAGGGGACTCGAGCCAAGAAATAGCTCTGGTCCTTGACTGGGTCCACGCCTGCGATGAGTCGCACAGGGAGTGTAGTATTCATCTCACCCAAGCTAGTTGCGCTCGGAACGGGCGGATTCAGCGTGTAGGCGTCCAAAACAAGCCTGTCGAAGAAGGTCTGGGTGTAAGGCGCCACACTGCCATACAATGCTTCCGCATTTAATTTCGCCTTTGCCACTTCGGGGTCTAATTCGCGATTAGGCGTGTGACCTGGTCTCGCCCCGGCAGGGTGATTTTCAAGTAGGACCTGTGTCGTGGGTGCTATTCTTACCACGGTTTGGGCCACATGCTCGAAGAGCTCCGCTTCCTGAGGTGTCAAGTTGAGTGCCTCTCTGGTTGCCTTGAAGGCTTTCTCGAAGTGCTCCCTGCGAACTTTCTCTATCCGTTCCAGCTCCAGCTCTGTCGTTATCGAACTACCAGCGTGACGCCCATTCGTTGCCAGTGGCGTCTGGCCTCTGGCTACCTCCAGTGTTGCATCTGCAGCGCAGTTGCTCTCCGAGGCCTGAGTCGGCTGTGGGTAGATCAGTCTCGCATAGTGTCCCGTTGCAATGTAATCTACCTGAAGACCCTTCAAGCAACTCTCGAGGAAGCACCCGAACTTGATGAACTGATTGCAGAGTATATCTGGATTGGGTGTTAGCCCCCGCGCATAGCCGTTCAGGAAGGTTTCGAACACCAGCATCCAGTACTCCTTGACATAGTTTCTCTCGACGAGTGGAATTTGGAGTGTCTCACAGACCTTCCGGGCGTCAAAGAGGTCCTTTTCACTCGTACACTTGCCATTGCTTTCGGTTGCGTCCCAATTCTTCATGTACACTCCGGTCACGTCATATCCTTTCGCCTTCAACAAATAGGCTGTGACGGCTGAATCCACCCCTCCGGAGATGCCTACTGCGATGCGCAGTGGGGTTCGTGCTGCGTGTGTGTGTTCCGTACACCGACTGAAGCCAGCCTGCGCCGTGCTTGACCCAGCTTGCGCGGTGTATGTGCGCCCAGACACACCCAAAAGCGCGGTGCGAGACGAAGCTCCGATTCGTTTTGAGGCGTGTTTTGCGGCAAGGTAAAGCTGCATCATGGGGTGATAGGACTTGATCTGCGTATTGCAGACCCCACCGTATCCGGTATGTCAATTATCTACCTCCCGTACAACTCAACACACGAGATATAATGCCATAAACGTTTTGTGTTTAGAGCCGTTTTTCGTCACCCCCACCTCCGATTCCTGCCTGGATACACGCCGTGGAGTGCGCGCACGCACGAGATCACGCTGGAACGCGATGTACAACACGTAAGGCACACTTTCGCGTGCTTAGTTTGGAGCTGCTCCTCGGCCATCACTAGAACCGCAGCTGTGTGTGGCTCCCGTACGCACAAGACTTTGGGCGGAAGCATACGCGCTGTGGCCCAGCTCAGGGCGGATTACAGGCTCTGAGCGCGTGATGCATCTGCCGACGAGCTTTGGCGGGTAGATGCCCGGTGCACCCCACACACGAACCACATGGGTGAAATCAGATTCACACTGGATTAGTGTTTCATCCCAATAGCTCAGGTTCAAGGTGCTGGGGCGTCGATTAAACCGCTGTATTGGATAGAAAGCGCTATGTCAATACGAAATGGCCAGTAACCACCCACACATACCACCCAGGCTTCTCGCGGTGTGCCTCCATTTCTTTCCCGAGGAGGCCAAGAATAATCTCGGCGAAGATCTCCCCGCATCCGAGACTCAGCCGCAGGTGGCATGCTCTGCGCAGAATGTTCAGTCCAGTCCAGCCCCACAGCCCGCGCAGCAGCTCCGGACTCAGTCGAGCTCGTTGGAAAAGGCTCTCGCCCTGATCGAGGAGCTCGTCAGAATTGTGCCGCTCGAGCTGAGTACAGCCAAGATCCCCGTGACCGGATCTAGTGCGGCCAGTGCATCGTCACACACCCAGCAGCAATATACCTTCCCCGCTCAGGTCGACTGGTCTCAGCTCAGGCAGTTAGACCTGGCGAACATTCAGCCTTGGCTGCTCAGTGAACGAGAGAGCTTTGCTCGGCATGTCAGAAGCGTCGCGACAGTATCTCCCATTGAGGAAGGACACGGCCTGCGTTCAGCCTTGCCTGAACATGCCGAATCTGAAGCCAAAGAGCGATCCTTAATGTATGACTTGTATCTGAGGGTCGTATTGGTTTCCCGTGAAGTCAGGTGGCCAGAGGATGACGATGAAGAGGGAGAGGGAGAAGGCGAAGGAGAGGGAGAGAAGGGAGAGAATGATGCGAGGGAGCGACTTGATGCACTCGCAATTGCTGTTGCTGCTTCGAATGCTATCTCGGTACTGAACGCTGCATGGCTTGCGGGCCACTGCCCATCACCGTTCAGGGTCCATGCTGACTTTGCGGGGGTCAACATCCCCTACGCTATTCTCGATGAAGCACAGATGCATGCGACCATTCTGACCTGCGCCAACCTCAAATATGCGTCGCTACTCGAAGCAAGCTTTAAAGGCGCTTCAACGGATCATATCAAAGTTCGCGAGGATTGCACGCAGACCTCAGCGGTCACAATGCTATTGAACCTCAATCGAGACCTCTTAGTTCTACCCAACTCCCCACAACTGGAGCAATGTCGTATCTCGTGCGCAGAGGGAGCTAACACCATCCCCTGGATCGCAGTCTGGCTAGAGGGAAGAAGAAGCGTCCTTATCTACAACGCTGCAAATCCACACCAGAAACCTGTAGCCTTCAGCACGAAAACCCCCGTGAACCAGGTGGCATGGTACACAACTATCCCCAATCTCCTCACTGTGATCACTGATATCTGCGATGTCTCCTTCTGGGAGATTCAGCCTAGTGCTGACGAGCAAGATAACTCTGGAGTTCCTTTTGTTCCTGTAGAAATTCGTACCTTCCCTTTTTCAGAAAGATTTCGCCACCTTTCCAGCCTTAGCGCCTTCTATCGCTTCCGTAATGGGCTCGGGTGGAATGCTGAAGGCGACGCATTGGCACTCCATGTCAATGAGGAAGCCAAGGGGCGCACAGAGCCCTTCGTGTACAGCGTCGTTCTCGTCCTGCTTCGAACCTCGATTGCTTCGAGCCCTTCAACTACCGCAAAATCTGCAGGCAGGCGTCAGTGGAATCCCAGAACCGACGACCTTGTGTTTGGTGTTTCGACACTTGACCATGACAACCTCGGCAATGTAAGGTGGAGTCCTGACGGAAAATATCTGACCACAATTCGTGGTGCGCCGCCCGGCCACCTTGACATATGGCAAGTTACGACAGGGAATCCCGCGCTCAGACCTGCTGCAACTGTTTCAGGACTTATTTCAACGTTTGCTTGGATGCCCAATCGGCATCCGAATCGATTAGCCGTTGTGATAGGTCATGAGATCAAGCTTTACGAAGAGGACCCAATGACATCCAATCTCTCCTTCCGCCGCCTAGGCTCATGCTCGCTCACAGTTGGGAATGCTAAACGCAAACCTGATTGGCTGGCATGGCATCCGGACGGGGACTTTCTCATCGTTGGATGCACTGGTTATTGGATCCTCGCGGTTAGAGTCTCCATGTGGGGCGAGCTGAAGGTTGTTGGAAGACTCGACTCGTTCTTACCAAAAACCTATAATGCTCCAATCTTCTGGAAGCCCGCAGGACGCACCAAGTGCTACATGCTTATCACCTTCACATCGCAGTCTGCGGGCGCAGGCAGCGCTCCAAACTTACTGAGATTTATCGACATTGATTCGTTGGTTCGCTCCGCCGAGCGGCCCACCGTTGGAATGGCAGGCGCAGTAGCTGTGCGGTTCCTCGATGTGGATCGGAGAGAGCCCACCGCTTCAGGGTGGAAAAACCTCGTGAAACACTTTGCACAGTTTACACGGCACTCTGCTGTACGTGCTGACGGGTGGGACCTCGACATTCCCTGGCTCCGCATGTGCGTGGCGATCAGTCCAGACGGAAAACTGGGTGTCGTTGGATGTCGCGGAGACTATGATCTGGCGCGGCTGGAGCTCTGGGATATGGTGAACTACACCCCACTCCGGTACTTGAATTCGGTGCGAGTCTCTCGAGGTCGTCGTTCGAAAGATGGGTGGCTCCGCTCTCCGGGTGAGTCACTAATTGAGGCCAATATGCAAGGAAGGATTACAGCGATTCAATGGCATCCCAATTCAGAGTATATTGCTGTCGCCCTCAGGGCCCACCGGCACACAACTTTGTGGATCCTTGATAAGCGACTCGACTTTGTTACCATGTGGGTCATCAAGTCCCCGGTTCGGTGTCTAATATGGGATAAGGTCCATCCCATACTCATGTATGGAACAGTAGTACTGGAACGCTTGAACGTCCTTGATCCACTCGATGTCATGCACATCAACTCACCACTCGCTAGCGGGTTCAGAATCCAGGTGTGTCCCTATGTCCATCCCTTTCCTACGCAGTATCCCTACCCAGGTCTTATATCAGCAACCCGAGCCCGTGTACTGAGCGAATGTCGACTTGCGGGCGTGTTTCTACCATGGTTGCCTAGTGTGGCATATGGCACGGAGACATTTATCGCCTGGACGGATAAAGGGGGTGGGGTTCATGCTGGACGCTGCAAAGACGTAACACACGCGCGTAACCACAATTGTCAATCATCGAGTTCGACAGGGTATGAATCAGAGAAGGGGTTGGATTCTCGATTGTCTAACACTCGCTTGAGTCCTTTGGTCGAACTAGCCTGGTGCCCCAGACACCGGAGGTTGTTAGCAAGGACCCAATCCCGGCTTGCATTCGCCGTCATCACACCAGACTTAGAGAAGGTGACTTCACCGGACGCGTGGATTAACGGTCCATCGATCCTGTTAAAGCCTATGGACGGATGCCGTGTTGGTGAAGCTGTATGGTCACCAGATGGCAGCCGAGTCGCCGGTGCGTACTTCATGGGATCACATACTATTTTGCAGATATGGGATTCGTCTTCAGGGCGAAGTCTACAGATTCTCTCATGCAATGCAGTTCCGCGACTGGCTGTACTTCAACCACCCGCAGGTCAACACTCGACTTCGTTGAGCTTAACTTGGAATGAGTCAAGCAACATCATTGCTTGTGCAACTGAAGGATCTGTTTTGATTTGGAAGGAAGACCCAAGAGCGGACAAGGCAAGCAATTTTGTGCTTGTTGCATCGCTCGGACGAACTCACTGTGACTATCCTCCTGAACTCAACAAATTGTTACCCTAGGAGCAGCGGCACTGCTTCGCCCTGACCTTCCATTGATCCAATGTTGTATCATTGTTGTATTATAGCGAGAACTAGTCTTAGAATACAGCGAGCATAGCAAAACATGCGTAGAACAATGCAACCGGATACGCGACTAAGTACCGCTGCTGACGCATATCAAGAATTCTCTCGATATAAGAGGTGGCAATCACGGTTGACCAGAAAATCATGAGGGCCGAAAACGCATGGCCGAGGGGACCACGCAAATCTGCAAAGATAGATACAAACGACAACAGCAATACAGGTGGCAAACAATAGCCAAAGATGTGCATTGTTCTATCAAATGACACACTTTGACTTGAATGAGACAGCAAGTTGAGGATGATGTACATCAAGACGCAGCCGGTTAAGCCAAAGCCATAAATGTAACCAAAATGAACTTTACCTGTAAAGAGCAGGAGAACACCCAAGACCAGGCAAAAGACGAGTGGTCCTGCCAGATCACTGGACATGGGATCGGAGGCATCATCCACCGGAGCGGTTTGGGCGGCCTCCGTCTCTGGAGATTGACGCCTGCATACTTTCAAGGAGAAGAGATGGCTTGGGAACACAACCTGCTTTGTCTTTTTAATAATAAGAGGAATGTCAATACCAAGCTCTTCAAGCAACGGGGGCTCATTTTCCTCTGTGAGACCAGTTCCGGTCGGATGAGGTTGCTGTGGAATGGCATTTGATGTTGAGGGTGCCAGAGTTGGTCCTCCACCGAAGGATACACTTGATGGCGCCAATCCATTGCTGCTAGTAGTATTGCTATTGTTACTACTGCTACTTGAACCTCCTCCGATGATGAACTTGGCAGCGGATGCGAGAAGACCAAACGCGCCGCCTCCATTGCTGGCGGATTGGGTCTGCTGTGCTTGCTGAGATTGCTGCGTGGGCACAGGATCAGACTGGATCTGCCCACTTAGTCCTACTAACGGTGCAGAAGGTGATGAATTTCCGTCTGGATCAGGGAATGCGTCACCTTGCATGTAGGAACGGTTTGGTGGAACCTGAATGGGTGGCACGGCACTGAGGCGACTAAGTCCTAACTGACCCGAAGGCATACTGCTCGCTGTGCTAGGAGCTGACATTTTCGAGTCAGTTTGCAGCTGGTCGATTTTACTGTCCATATCTAAGTCAAAGCTCGACAAGTCGCCGAAACTGTCCGGTCCGTTAAACGATATGTCGAGATCATTCAAGGTGGGCAGTTCCTGAGTGAAGTCGAGTGGGCGCTGCTGTGCTTGTTGTTGTCTAGGCTGCTGTTGATGGACTGGTTGGGCTTGCAGCGGCTGTGGTTGCGGCTGTAGTGGCTTGTGCTGCTGCTGCTGGGTACCTAGGCCCATTCCCATACCCATACCCATACCCAAGCCCATTCCCATTCCCATTGGCACTTGCTGTTGCGATGATTGAGCCTGTGCTTGGGTAGGCGCGGTCTGAGGCTGAGACCCTAGACCCAGAGCTTTGGGAGGTGTCGTAGTCAATCCTTGCAAGCTGGAAGTGGCCGATGCCGCAACGCTTGAAGTTGGGCTAATGCCAAGATTAAGGTTTGGAAGCATGGGTGCAGGGCGAGCAGAGGTTCGTTCACACGAGCTCTGTCCCGTTCCAACGGATCCTCCGGCTCCCGCTGGGCCAGGAACCCCTCCCAGGTTGGGTTTCGATGCAAGGACACCGCTGGTGAACTGGGGCTGACTGGGGGCATTTGGGACGGGTACAGCAAAGGTATTGGCAGTACCCGTAGCAGAATTGGCTGGACTACCCGTACTGATCGCCGTATTCGATGAGGCATTTGTAACGGCTCCAGGTTGGGTCTGGCCGGGCAGGCTGGGTACTGTGGGCATCTGTGGCAGCGTGGGGATCTGTGGAATCGATGGAATTCCGAGCCCAGGCACCGATGGCCGTGTCGCTCCACCCGGTTGACCTCCACCCAGTGTTGGGATCGTGGGTATTCCTGTGATTGGCCGACCCCCTGCTCCGGTCTGAGGCATTCCGGGCAATTTTGGCAGGGTCGGCAGCTGGCTCCAGGGGTTACTCATGGGCGCGTTTGAGGTGTATCGCGCGTCGCTATCGGGATCGACTCTCGGATTTCTATCCGCCTCGGTTGAAGCGCGTAGACTGTGTCAAAGTGAATCGCAACGTGGAAGCAACGGAAACAAAAGTGCCTATCGGGCGCCTGAGCGTGTCGTTCGCTGCGTGATATCCGGACTACTGCGATGCCTGTGTCGGTATGCACGTGCGGATATGCTCGTTAATGCGGATCCCGCGTGCAGAGCCCCGATTTCAGGCAAAAGATATCAGGCTGACGAAAGCAAAATTTTACATTGTTACATGTATTGAATTAGGATATCTCAGCTTGGGACGTTACAAAGTAATTCAAGTATTTTAAAGATCTACCCAAGATGAGCCACACTGACTCCGAATTCGAAGAAGAGGAAGAGGTACAGGTCGGATATATACCCCAAATTCATTCCTCAGGCCTGAGCAACCCCGGCTCCTCCGCGGGGCTGGGGTCCAAGCGCAGTGCGCCGCTCGAGCGTTCACCCTCAGCCAGCACTCGCGTAAAGACTGAACTCGCGCCTCAAGAGCCCCTGCAGATGTCGGCTGGGGCCGTGAAACTGGAGGTTGTTGACGATGCCGACGATGGTTTCGCAGAGGAAGAAGAAGAACGCGGTGAAGCGCGACTAGGGCTGGGGCAGCCCAGTGGTTTTGTCAAGGCGGAAGAAGATACCAGTGCAGACAGTTTCCGCCCTACCATGTCCGGATTTTCGTATGGTGCCATGCTAGGAGGAATGCAATTCAAACGGGATGACGAGGCAGAGCAAGACAACTCGTTCAGCGCCTCGCTGGGTGGGAATCAGCGAGCCGATGACTCTGAAGCGGATGAAGATAAGGTTTCGGAACCCTCTGACGCCCCGCCCTCACCACCGCCAGCTGCAAAGAAGATGTCGTTTGCCGAGCGTATGATGAAAAAGATGGGTCACGTCGAGGGACAGGCCCTTGGTGCTGGACGAGAGGGTGCGCTTGTGGCACCTATCGAGGCAGACACCAGTCGAATGATCTCCAGTGCGGGCATTGGTTTCTTTCAGGCGGTGTCCCGACGCGCACATGAGTATAAGGCACCCGAAATCTCCACCAAGATCAGGGTGGAGTTCATTCCAACTCAGGGACTTGACGAGAGCCGGATCGAATCGGCGACCGAGGCCATCAAGGAACTGATACGAGAAGCCGAGCAATTTGAACAGAAGCTTGGCATCCCTCCAATCCAATCACGACCCGACCTGTCAACGCCCGCGGAGTTGGCCAGATCGACTAGCTATCCCCCGCTCAGTCGGGCAGAGCAGGAACGATACGCGCGAGCCTGGGATCACCCGGACTATCCCCTCCGCAAATGGGCCCACGAGAAGCGATGTCAGTTCGAAGTCATCGATGAGCGATATGCCCGACGTGATGTGCAGGAAGACCTGCTTGCGGCCAAATCAGCTTTTGACACGGTTGCTGACCATGCTTTCGTCACTGCACGTGATCGAGCTAATCCGTTTGAGTTGCTCAAGAAGGAGATGTTCCAAAACCGTGCCGCGCTCAAGATGGCAGAGATGGATTCTCAAACCGACCACAGTTTCACATTGCAGCCAAACCTAAGGAAACGTGTCGAGCCGCATCCCAAATATGGATATGCGTTCAGGTCGCTGTACCGAGCCTTGAACGTCGAGGAGAAGAATGCCACTGCGGTCTGTGACAACGAAGTTCTGTATTTCGGCGATGTCTGCGCGGGTCCCGGTGGCTTTACAGAGTACATGCTTACGGTCTTGAAGTACCGTTGCAAGGCGTTCGGCTTTACCCTGCGCGGTGACTGCGACTTTAAGGTCACCAAGTTCAACGTCGCAGGACCACCCGACACCTTCAAGGCGTATTATGGACCAGATAATACCGGTGATGTAACCAATGAGGACAACATGCTTGACTTTGCCCAGCGTGTCTGGTCCGAGACGCATGGCCTTGGTCTGCATGTTGTTTTGGCGGATGGAGGTTTCTCAGTTACAGGCAAGGACAACTACCAGGAATTCCTGTCTCGGCAACTCGTGCTTTGCCAGTGCATTGCGGCATTGATTACGCTTCGCAAAGGTGGTGTGTTTGTCTGCAAACTGTTCGACAACTTCCTTTCCTTTACCGTGGATTGCTTGTACATCTTACGACTGGCATTTGAAGAAGTGTCGCTCATCAAGCCCAACCAGAGCAGACCTGCCAACTCCGAACGATATGTTTTCTGTCGAGGGTTGCGCGAGCGAGGTGGTGTAGAATCACCTTTTGTACAGCTACTACTCCGTGTCAATCGTCGCATGAACCTCATCGAGCCACTTGATAAGCTCGTGCGAGGTCTACGTGAGTTCGGGCTTGATTATAAACATGACGCTAGATCGGAAGCAGCAAGAAGGGGAGAACAAGCCCAATCTTTCGTCGCAGGCGAGACTCTGTTTGATGAATCAAAGGATGACATCGGTGCTGACTCAGAATCGGCACAGGCCCGATCCTCCAACGAGAGTCGTGACTTAGGTCATGATTCAGTCTTCGAAGCCGCTCGAGAGGAGGATGCGCTTATGACTGTGGAACGGTTCTTGCCCACCTCCATGGTGGACGAGGACTTATCCTTCACCGACTACATCACGCACCTGAACAACTCATACGCTGAATCCCAAATTGGAGCTCTCATCCGGGTGAAGCAATATCTCGAAGATCCCAACCTGCTCCCTGATGACCAAGAGAAGATCCGCTTGGACTGCCTCAAGGAATGGAGACTATCTCCTAACGGGCCAGCGCAGCCTTCTTCGCCAGGTGACTACGTCCCTTACGACCCGGAATGGCGCTCGAAGTGGTTCACGCCCATGCCGGGTCCACGTGATACGCTCGACAGACTCTGTGGGCGAGAACGAACTCCCACAACTCTACCTCTAATTAAGGCAATGTTCGCAAGCTTGGCGAAGACAACTGCAAGTATCTACTTTGATTCGAATAAGCTTCTGCAGCGCATGCGTGAGCACGCAAAGTGTAATGGTATGAAAGCCAACGGCTTCTTTGTAGTAACTGTCCCCCGGATGGCGGAGAGGTGTTTCATCCTGAATGGCCCAGAGTACCGTGGCGAATCGTATTTGCTGGTATGTTCGCTCCCGACGTATATGGGTCAATCTGATTCAGCTATTGTACAGCCTACTGTTCGACTGAGAGTGATTCCTCGACTGTATCAGCTTCCAGCAGACACCATCATTGAAGGTTATCGCGGTGCAACTGGGTGTGGTATCCATGCGGGTACGTGCCGTCCAATGTCAGAAGAGGGATTAAAGCGCGCTCTCATGCTATCCGCTCAGCACACGATCACGGCTGCGTGGGGTGATGCAAGCGAAGCGACTAAAGTGGCCGTAGAAAGTGCTTATGGTCAGAACAAGGGCGCTGACTCTAAGCAGCAGGCCATCCAGCAACAGCAGCGGGAGCGGGAGCGTCAGCGACAGTTTACTCAGTTGATGGAACGCTTGACCAGCTACGACGATGACTTAGTAGCATTTGATGCATGGTCCCTGCCTGCGCCCAAGTTTGAGCGATTGTTCGAGACACAGCCAAAGCTTCGTGATCGCAACGAAGAACTGTTCCGACTCCTGGATACAACCCGAGTGCATCAAATTGCGTGGATACGGCCCTTCTCTTTGGACTCGTTTATGTATAATCTGAAGAAAGCCCCACCGGAACAAAGATTCCTGAAGCCAGGCCATACCCTGTATGTCTTCCGTGGTGATGGTGCTCGTCCACAGGTTGGGTTCCAAATGGTTTCGACGGGCACCCTCCCGCCTGATGTAGAACATGATACTTTGCTCAAGACCTTCAACACGTTTTTCTACGACCCAGCTAATCACACCACAGAACCAGCTGTACCCGTGGGTCCTGATGCACAGCGCCTTGTGAGTGACATGGAGGTGCTTGTTGGCACGCAATTCGACTCAGCGTGTGACCAGCAAAGCTACTCAGGTGACCGTCGCAACGACTTCGCATCGTCCAGTGGCGGATTCGGTGGTGGTTATGGTCGAGGAGGTGGGCGTGCAGGTGGTGGTCATGGAGGCTACCGAGGCAACAACATGTCATACGCCGATCGACCACAGTTCCAGCAGCAGCAGCAGCAGCAGCAGCAGCAGTCACAAGGATTCCATGACCAACATTCATCAGCATCTTCCATCCAGCAGCATCACTCAAGGCCTGGACCTGTCCAGATGAATCGACCACCGGTTTCAGGTCCCCGACCTGCCATGCCCACGTCCTTCGTTCCGGATGAGGAGACTCTGTAGTTAGGCTCGGCCAGTCCAGTGCTGAGGAAGATTGTGTGCATCATGCACATAAAACCGAATAGCCACGTGTATCTCCTTGTACAGTGTAGTACCGTGCCTGGGGCAAATAAAGCTTATGCACGGCTGTGTTCTGTTATTCTAGACAAGATGAGGATGCCACGAGTGCTCATCTCGCGCGTGCCATGCGAGCGAAGTCGTCGGGGTACTCTCCGACAGTCCGCTCCAGGACCGGGTGGATGGGATTAGTCAATTTTCAGCCAAGAACTTGATTTCCAAAAGAGTGGATATCCTGGCCTGGACCTTACATGAGTAGCATATGACATGTGCATAGTATCTATAACACCCTGTGACTCAGTATGCCTCGGTCAGACCCCACGCTTACACGATAATGCCTGCGTAATTGACCCCTTTTTAGATTTCGGAGTATTGTGCATCTCGGAACAGGGGTAATAGGCTTGAAATCACACTAGGTTGGTAAACAGAGTGTTTTAATCGACTCGGAATTACAATTGTGGTAGTGATTTGCGTCACTTCGCACAAGATCACCCCGCTTCCGAACGCCACCACGTCCACAGCACCCCCTCCCCCTAGTCAGCCAACACTCAGAACATCTGACTGCGGAGCCTTTTTGACATGCACCTAGGTCGGATCCTGACGGGCTGGGCCCGCGCTAGGGCTGCCGCCGCCACAATCACATTCACCGTCAACGCCAAAGGTAGCGGTGCGTGGATGCACGGCCAAACCGCTGCCGCACTATCATCTTCAACATTATTGTGTGGTGATAGAAGACACGTCAGTACAACACCTAACAACTGCAGCCGTGGAAGCTGCAGCACGACCCAGCTAGCCGGCTCGAGAACCGCGAGCGCTTCCCCTGCCACAAACTCAGCTTTGCGTCGAACCGTGTTCTCTGTCCCTGAGACCCCACTCGCGGCACGACTCTCCCCTGCGACCAAGACTACTTCCCTTGGACCGCTCTCGTCTAAGGCCAGCTTGCGTCAGGAGCAGCGTAAAGACTTCCTTCGCGACGGATACCTCGTTGTGAACAATTTATTTACACCAGAAGAGGTTGCTGCCATCAAGGACGAGATCGTTGCAATCACTCGCGGTCGATATGGCGCTTTTGAAGGTTACCATGAGGCGAATGGGCTTTTGAATGACGACGAGGTTGTAGGGCAGTACACTCGCATCGATCACTTGCACAAACTTTCCACCAAGCTCACGTCGCTTGCATTGGCACACCCAAAGATTGTCGAGGTGCTTACAAACCTGATCGGCCCGAACATCAAATGCATGAGCACAAAGCTTCACATTCATGGCCACGGTGACGCCGTGAAGGACTGGCATCAAGATGAGAGCACAATTGCCACGCGCGATCGATCGCTCCTGAGCGTCCTAATCGCGCTGGACCCACAGGATCAGGAGACTGGGTGTCTCTGGACTCAGCCAGGCTCCCATCGCACTGGCATATTGTACAAGCTAGAAAAGCGAAGGCCAACTGCAGCTGGCACCGCGGGAGCCGAGCAACAACAACAGCAACAGCATCAGGGCGCAACCAATGATGGCAGTGCTGCTTCCTCAGTCGATGCTAGTGCATCATCTGATCCCACGTCAGCATCTGGCGTGTCCGACAGCGTAGCTGACACATTCCGCGACGAGAGCCAACCCCTTCTTTTCGACGAGCGTTATTCAGACCCAGATTCATGCTTCGAAGACAAGTGGTGTGAAGGACTGTTCTACGAGGATGAACTGGACGGCGTGCCCATCGAGCTCACGCCAGGGTCAGTCGTTCTCGTTCATGGTTATACTCTGCAAAAGCTCTTGCCCTTCACTCCAACGTCCAATAGTCGACCCACGCGACAGGTATTGAAAGCCTCGTACGCATCTTGCCAGACTTGGCTCCCATGGACACCCGACCCATCTGTCCCAGCCCCTGCAGATAATCGTGATTTTATCCTTATTGCAGGCAAGGACCCATATGCGTACAAGGGCCCTGCTACGGGACCATTCACAGTTCCGAGAGCACTGCGTTCCCAGAGGTCATAGCTCGCTGATTGAAAGACTTTGGAAATGGTGTTCGTAGCGGGAGTGGTATCACCTCCAACTACAGATATGTGCGTGGTATCACCTATTTATTAGGTACTTTGCCCATATTTCAGTCAATGTTTCTCGTACTATTTTACATCGGAAATACATCGTTAATTAACAGTGATCACATATTGCATCACACTGGTCTACCAGTTCCGGGTCTGCGAAGGCTCCATGGCAGGACTTGTAGTCGTTTGGGGTTGATCGGTTGCTTGAGGATGGCCTGTTCCTGCGGTATCTCCTTGACCTGACTGCTCCTGAAGTCGAGAGTTCATGTTCTGAAGTTGGAGCTGCATCTGTTGTTGCTGCAAGAGGCGCATCTTATACTCAACCTCAGCCTGCAACTGCTGTTGTTGCTGCATGAGACGCTGTGCCGCGGCTTGTTCCTTTGCTATATTCTGATTCTTCTGAATGGCACTTCGCGCGCGCTGCACAAGCCAGAGGCCGACAAACACAATGGGGCCCCATCGCATGCAGATATCAAAGACCTTCTCAATGAAACTCGTTTCGGACGAGCTAGCTGCTGCGTGCGAGAAATAAGTGCTCTGTTCACTGTTCGCTAAGAACGCAGCCATTTGCCCATTCCTCGCTGCGTCGAAGGCCGTTGGGCCAAGCTGAGAGCTTGTCGACGCTAGTGCAGCCATTGCCTCTTTCAATGCTTGCTTATGTTGCAGAGACGCTTCCTGCAGAGTCTGTTTTAAAGCCTGTCGCCAGGCACGCTTAAGCAGATACTTGTTCTCTGATGTGGTCAGGGACTTTTCGTACAAGTGTCCTGCGCAACGGAACCACGCACTGGACCATGCCTGTGCCGCCATAATAAACTTAAGTAGAAAGGAGTAGTTGGAAGATGCTGCAGATGCTGCTTGTTGGGCATAAGGCGGCCCTGCACTGGGTAGATTCCACAGCAGATATGCGAAGGCCTTAACTCTCCAGGACGTTAATCGTAGACACGTGAGGAGCAGTCGATAACCCTTCCGTGCCGCAATCATTGCTAAGTACGCTCCTAGGCCATAAAGCATCGTGTTTGCTAGAAGGGTTGTCCACGACGTGGGTTGTGGTGGCTGCGGTGGCCTTGCGTGAGACGCACTTGACCTCTCACCCTCCGGATTAGGATTTGTGTGAGTTGCTGCTTCTGCCTGGCTGATTTGTTCTTCCTGAGTCTGGTGGCCAGTAGAAGCCACACGCTGTCCTTCGACAGTCTGTCCATTCGTTTGGGACTGGGGTTGTTGTGGCGACTGATACACGGGGCCCCATCCGATCTCCTGTGCGATGGTATTGACAAGTTGCTGCCATGTTGGCAGATCCTTTACCTCGGGAGGCGGTGGTGGCGGTGACTGTAGCGTGTCTCCGCTCGTCTCGTGTTTGAGCAAGAAGAGTGTCTGGAAGAATTGAATGATGCTTTGGAAGCCAACCGTAACGTTCTGGAACGAAAGCTGGAGCAATTGTGCAATTCGATTCGTCGTGAGCATGTACTGCTCCATCTCAGCCAAGAATGAGAACGGACCACCCGGCGCGCCGTATGCTCCATATCCAGTGCCGAGTGCGCCATATCCTCCGTAGCCCCCATAGCTTCCGAGGCCTCCGTAGCCTCCGTACCCGCCGTAGTTCATTCCGGAGCCTAGAGTGTAGCACGAACATTCGTGAATTCAGGCGTAAGCGTATCGTCACCCGCCGGTATGCCATCATATATCTTAGAAAATCCGACTACGTCACCGAGTCAGGCACTAAAAGAAGCGACATCTAGCGCGAAATATGCGTCGTGAGTCCGCAAACGTACCGTATCCGAGGCCATCGTAGCCGTAGCCACCGAGGCCGCCGTATGAACCGTAGCCCCCGCCGAGCATGTTGCGTATACCGCTCAAAAAGAGGGGCTAGGGTAAGGCTCAGGAGGTATTTTCCTAGGATATGTGTGAATCCAGGTCTTCAAGTTGTTGCAATATGGAGTGGAATGGATTTATCCTACGACCCTTGATCGAACGATACCCTTTCCTAGCCTGTGCACCACCGAATACCCCGCTTTTCAGCCCCTGTGACAATGTGCAAATTCGAGCTTTTTCCCACTTTTCCAGGGGTTGTATATAGCCTGATGTATTTCTGGGATTGGTGTAAAAATTATGTATTTTGATACATCACTGCAGCGAAAACCGATATGCATCCATTTTATTCAGGCAATTACCCAATAACACGCATGGATCACTATCCAAACTCTCCAGCTGTTCGAATTTAAATTCCATCTCCTGCATATCTCACGCCCCAGCGCCTTGGGACACCGGGCAACATGCACGGCCCGTCGACTCACACTGGATCAACTGGTTGAATGGGCCTCCTCAGCACTGAGCGTATGGAGGTGCGCGAAGAACCCCTCGGAATTTTCACACTGAACACAAATTGCGACAGCATCAACGAGCAGCTCATGTATGCATTGGTCGGCACGGCACACACTCTGATAATTGTAGGCCCTGCTCTGCGGCACACTCTTTGTGATTTTAAGCTTGTGTCACCGCGCAGCCGTCATAGTCAGCTCACGAAAACATGGCGAGGTAGGTAGTAACAGACGGTCCTTCCGTGTTTGTTGCAGCAACTCTGCGTGATGCGGTTGGTAGGTGAAATTCCCGTATCCCTAACCCACTGATACTGTGTTTTATTCCACACTATAGCTCGTTTCGGCAAGGTTCTGGTCCCCTGTCCATCTGGGAGGCCGAAAAACTTGTAGAAGAGTTGAAGCGATTCTCCATCGATGAAGTCGGCACCGAGGCATGGATGCGACAGCATGAACACCTTGAAAAACTAAACATCCAGGCACATCATAGCGCGCTCACACGTCACGATGAGTTTGTTGTGGATGCTTTCGTTATGTCAAATCAAATGACCACATTGGTCCACGAGCTCGTTGTGATAGAGATCTGGCGTGAGCGTGTATTCCCTATCCTGCTGCAGCGTGACTGCATCGACAACGACACATCACTTAAGGCGTATATGATTCTCTACCATGAGGCTACAATTTGCAATCTCCTTGAGATTTTACTCTATCATCGAAGCTGCCTCGAGTCTATCTCCGGTGATGGCCTCATCGAATTAGTTGACTACTGCTACCGTAAGGTTGCGCAACTGAACGCAGGAGTGATCGTTCCCAGCCCACCAAAGTCGTATGTGGAGCGCCTCGCCGCGGGTGAGATCCCGGGCCAGGGCTCTAGAGGTGACAAGGAGGGTGAGCTCGACGAGGAGACGAGGCTGGCACGTCTTCAAGAGGCCTTGAAAGAAGCCAAGACGTATCTCGACGAAACTCCTCGTGATGCTTTGCTCCGGCAGTCCAAGGATATCGCCTTTAGTACAGCTGTTTGTGCACTCTCGATTGTCCGATTCGTCACAGACCAGCTGCCTAACCTGCCTCAAAGCATACTTTCTCGTGTGACGGAAACACAGGATCTCGTGCTCTCTCTAGTTCCGCTCGTGGAAAATCCTCCATGGACTCGAAAGATCACACCTAAGGGCGGCGAACCTTACACTGAGAAGTACATTGACCAGAAGTGGGTCGTAGTACCCGCTGACCAGCTCCCGCAATTGACCAAGGTGGAGGGTCAGGTATGGCTCTCAATCTATAACCTCTTGATGGAAAAGGCCGTACGTGAGATCTACACTTTTACAGCGCACCGTCGCAACATTATCATTCGCCTACGACGCTTCTTTACAGATGAGTTGCTTGACCAGCTCCCCTTGCTGACACCACTGCGCAGACTCGTGGATGAGCTTGCAGTAGCTCCGATGCCTCCAGCCTCGAGTAAGGTCCTCGCGATCATTGAGCAAGTGCCAGAAATTCGGGAGGAACTCCTAAAACGCGAGGATTGGACCGAAATCGCAATGAAACAGGCTGAGAAGGTATTCACCAAAGATCCTGAAGCTCGTAAGCGTGATGCTGCAACGCTCGCCAGAGCCTACGACCTGGACCTCCTCGACGAAGTCCTCGAGGAGCCAAAATGTATGGTGTGTGGAGAAGCGGCTGCCAGCCGGTGCGCACGATGCAAACTTGTATGGTATTGCAGCCGTGCCTGCCAAGTGAAGGCTTGGCCCTCCCACAAGTCGTTCTGCAATAGTATGGCAAAAGTCGACGCCGAAAAGAAGCAGGCACAAACACCAGAAGGGACGTCTGCAGCGAAGGAGGCTGCATCGGTTGCAGGTACCACACCGGCTTCAGAGTCCTCCTCGACGAGTTCGACAGAGCCGCGTCTCCACCAGGGTATTCAGATCGTGGAGGAGGATAATAAGGACTTTCTGAACGATGTCGACTAATAGGTGGAGCGGATCTGCCCACCAAGCACAAGCACAGGTGCAATACAAAAGCAAAATCTGTGTACCTCGTATTTGTAATTGGATAAACCATCGGCGTGTGAAGCCCACTACATGCGTACTCCCCATGAGACCTCCTACAATAACGTCTTCATTTCAGACACACTCGGGAACCCTGACAAACAAGATGAGATCATAGATCATAATTGTTATGTGTACGACAGCACGGAGAACAAGTGGTAACTAAATACTATATGCGGATGATCATGTGTTGCGTATAAGATCTTGCAACAACATCTTTGTTATGTTTGGTACTTCGTGTCACCTTGTCATTAGCAACTGCAATAACCCGGTTTTTCCGTACTGCCAGTTTCTCCTCCTGCAGGTTTTAGTGTAACAGAATTTCGAGCATATGGATTCTCTCCTTCGCCACCCGTACTCGTTGTCGCTGCCGCGTTCTGCTCCGTCGAAGACACAAATACGCTGGGTCTCGACTCTGCAAAGGTTGGGAGAATCTCCGCAACTCGATGGAACAGGTTCTTGACTCCCTCACCCGTCTTGGCACTGGTTTCAAAGTAACAGTTAAAGCCCAATCGCTCGGCCTTGGCCTGTGCTTCCTCTGTGCTGACTTGCCGCTTGTCTGCCAGATCCAGTTTGTTACCTACCAAAACAAGCGCAGCACGCTCGCCGCGCATGCGCTTGACCTCTTCGGCCCAGCCGTCAATCGCATCAAATGTCTGCCGGCATGCGATGTCGAAGACAAGCAAGGCAACCGAGCAGTTGCGAATGTACGAAGGAATTAGGGCGCGGAATCGCTCCTGACCTGCCGTATCCCAAATTTGTAGCCGAATGACTCTGTCTGCTAAGTACACATTCTTAGATACAAAATCAATTCCAATGGTAACCTTGTACGTCTCACCAAACGAGTCAGATAGATACCTCGTGATAATGGAGGTCTTGCCGACGCTTTCATTCCCGACGACCACGAGCTTGTAGCGATGTCGTGTCGCGGAGCCCGATGCGCTCTCACTTGCGCTCATCTTCTGCGTATGTTAGTTGATATATCTGTTAGTGGAATGAAGCCCCTTCGGTCTGCTGTGGTCCGCTCACGTGGCACTCAAGCCTAAAAGCTATTTTGGCAGTGCCGTTGGCAGGGGCTCGAACGGAGTTCTGCGGGGGTCGTGTGATAATAACGCGAGGATTGATCGCTCGCTTAGGTTCAATCAGCACCCTTTCTGATCGGCGATTCGCGTCTGCACCTTTGTCTCACCTGAGCTAATGTAAGAGTGGAACAAGATCCAGTCGTTAATGGCCAAGAGGCTGTTTTTTGCTGTCTAGATGATGGGATAGAAGGGATAGATCGCCTGATGAGTCAGTGGCATCGGATCTACGAGTTACGATCCTCCACTCAACGTTAGGACACCCCAAAGACACGCACACGCCGGTTATTCACACGCCGGTCGTTCGCACGCCAACCGCCACATTCCACCGCTTTCCCCAGGATACGCCCAACTTAGGCGTACTTCAAGTCGGTCGCCCTCACAGCTGGCAGCAGCTGTCGTATCCTTTCTGCTGCGTGACATGGCCTCCACCAATGCGGCACCCACGCAGCCATCCAAGCGGTCTATCCCGTCGCATACGCATTGGGGTTTCAACCTCCCACCGATCTCATCAAGGATTTGGGTCTGGATACTATGCCGCGAGATGCCACCAAACCATCTCGTTGGATGCACAACCACCGTAGAGACATGCTTCCATGCTCTAGCATGCCCTGGGGCGACGCTCCCACCCATAACGGCTGGTTGAGAACGTCACCAACCGGAGCAGCTTCGTGCTGATTATGGTGCGAAGCACGGTTCCCACGCGAGAGCGGTCGTGACCAGAGGGTTGGGTTGGGTAGATGATGCGTCGTTCAGGGTGACATGTGGCTGAGTTTCACAGCATGTGCTGAAATGGATGTCAAGTCGTACTGGATCAGTATGGTTCTCATTCGTCATTGAAAGTGTGATGTGATAGTGGTGCATTGGTACGTGTTGAGTGCACCTAAGTGTGGCACATGTATCTAGTTAGATCACATTATGTGCAACATAATGCTATATAGATCCCTCCCAGGCAGTCGCTATACCTTGCAAATAACCCCAGTTTTCTTCCATCACGAGGCATAAGTAACCGGACTGTAATTCCACCTGAGGCGTGGTATTCCCGCCCCCCCTGGTATGGTCTATGGTATGGTATGGTCTCGTCTCCTCCCAGTGGAGTGGGCTCCAAGTGGGGTACATAATGCTCATTCAACCCATTACGATGACTAATGACTAGACAAACAATCCCGACAAATGGCAAAGACGGGGCTGTATTAGTATACTGGGAACGAAGGCTCGTCCACTATGCTTATATCGCCCTTGCTTAAATCCTCCGATAGTGCGATTGATGGACTGGATTGTCAGGTGGTCCGTGGAAGATGTTTATACGCGACTCAGATTCATGCTGAGAGTTTACATTAATACGGCATGAATCACAGCAGGCGTGTGCTTTGTCATTAAATATGCGTGTGCCGAGTGAGTGAATAGCATGGAAGGGAAGGGAATTTAGCATTCGCGAGTTGATAGGCAAGGCGAGATGTTCAACCGAGTTTGTGGGTATCATGGAAACAAGAGAGAGAAAGGAGACAAGCAAAGCGAATCGGGGGTTGGACACATAACTAATGTAGGTATTGAACATAAATACACGTTTGAAAAGAAGTCTCAATCAATAAGGACTCGGTACTCAAAGTAGAACTGAACCGAGAGAGGGAAAGCGGTCACAACAGCCAAGGGGGCAGTCCAGGCTAGAACCACCGGGAAGAAACCGGGGTTGACTCGAACGCTAAAATTCAATGGGTGTTGTTGTCTCATCGTCATTCCCAGTAAGTAGGATATCGAGTTAGAGAGTGAACCGCAGGCCGTGCATTACACTTAAACAATTCCAAAGAAGAAAGAGTCAGGCATGAACGATCGGATGGGAAAAACGAGACAAAGAGCTTCAAAGCCTAGCTCAAAGTGGCGTTATTTCGATTTGGGGCAAACGAAGTCCTTGAACGGGCAGCATATGATCCCAAGGTGGAAATTTGATATTGATCACAGCTGCCGACTGCTAATACAGAGTGCGAGGACGTGCCGTGGAACTTAAAGCGATTAAATACGGAAGGCCGGCTGCACCTTCCGTAGGAGAGCAAGGAACGAAGCCCAGGAACGACGGGAACTAACTGAAACGAGGATGCCTCGCAAGTCAGCACCAAAGTCGGAACGGCGAGTATGGGTCCTAAACGAAATGTAATGATCCAATGAAAGCTCGCTGTGGTGTCAAAGTCGGGCATTAGGCATAGGCGCAAAGCCCATGTGGAAATGAAATGTAGGGAGTTTTCAGGTGCAGCCCTTGGACTGCTGTGGAGTTTTCAAACAATTGCGCATTATTTCATCAAGAATAGTAGATGCCTTACTTACTGACGATGGATCGTGCCGAAGTAGAACACTATGATATGAGGGGTCACGAACATTATCGACGGGTGAAATAAAGACTAGTGATACACTACTTGGAAATTGAGGCGCTTATGGGAAGCCAAAGCGGATGATATGACTCGGTCAAGCTGCTTGCCAACTAAAGCTAGAATAGCGATGAAACATGCAACAACGGAAGAATGCACCTCAGATCCATTCTCCGCACAATAGTTGGAAAGAGGCAAGCATGGGTGCCTAATGAAAAAAGAATGATGAAAGACTAACACTAGGATAGTCATGGTCACTGACCTTCAAACTAAGTCACCCTTCGATTGTGAGATAGCGTCGACTGTTTGCTGCGGCGGAAATGACGTAGGGATAGATCCAACTCCCGTATTCTCCATTCTGGGCGAGTCGGATGAGGCCGCTTGGATTGTGATAGTGATGTTCGTCGGGGACAAGCACTCTGTGCTTGCCGGAGGTGATGTTGGCGGTGGCGGTGGTGGAGGCGGAGACGCTGGAGAGACTTCTGTCAGTTGCGGCTCGTCCTGGGCCGCGTGAGAAATGTCCGAGTGTGTAGAAACCGGCACGACGCGGTCTACTTGGGATGAGCTGTCATGCGGTGTCTGAACGAAAGCGTTTGTAGATAGTTGCGTAGAGTGGTAATGTCGATAGCGAAGCTGATCGCACCCTTCCTGGCTCACGTAGTGCCAGGTGTATTCATCTCGTCGTTTTGGGGATGACCCTTCTTTGGTCGACACCGCCGCTGCCGCCAGGCTTTTCCGAGTGCGGAATGACGGCGAGTGGTGACGGCATTGGAATGCCACTCCATGCGAGTGAGGATGTGAGTGTGAGGGAGTTGATGGATTACTTGCATATCTGGCCTGCCCCGGCCGCGTGGACATTAATGGTGAGGCAAGTTCTCGTGGGGAATGCATGATAGCAGTTCCGACTGACTCGTTTTCACTCCCCACCGGGACTTGATCCTGCTGTTGAACTAAAGGATTGGACGGAGGACTGGACTCATTACATCCAGAACTGGGATACAATGGGACTGGCAAGTAGGTAAAGGAAACTTGTGAAGTGAACGGGTGGAGCTCATTTGAGTCTGGGGTGGAAGGACTGGAAAAATGAGGATCAATGAACTGGTCATCACCAGTGACAACGCGGATGTGCGCTCCAGATAGCCGGCGCGGAGGGAAATCTGAGTCGGTATCGTGGAATAGCATGTCGCCGCCTGTCTCAAATTGGGTTTCTCCAGCACTCAGTTGGCTAAGCATTTCCACTTCGAGATTTGAGGACTGAGGATGGTCGGTAGCGGAGTGAAAGATGTTGCTCTGGTGGTGTGTGTGTTGTGTCGATCCGGCGCCGCTAGCAGACGGCAGGTCAGGGGACACGACGCCGCTGGCCCGCCTTAGCATGTTATTGCTTCTACGTAAGCTCGAAAGGATCGTCTTATTATCATCGACGTCAGGCTCGATGTAGCAAGTATCGTTGGTTACAGTCATATCGCCACAGGGAGATGCAGCTCGCGTTGCGGGTGGACACCGCTCTGCTTCTTCCGCAACTCGACGGAATAGACTACGACTTGAACTGGAGGTCGAGTGAAGGCTCGGGGCTCTGCCGCCTCCTTTCAATCTGTGAGCTTCAATCGCATGGGCTGAAGGCAGGGCGCCTACGACCGAGGATCGAACGATCTCCATGTCTGCGTAAACATGTGTTTCACTCAGCGCGTAGGCATCCGGGTTCGTCTCATAGCTAGTGTGTTGGTGTGAGCGAAGGTCCCTGGAGTGGGGATGATTCATAAACAAGGTTCCAGAGTGCTGTGAGTATCTGTCGTCGTAATAATCGCGTTCCTCATGCCGAGGTAGCCTCATGCGCAGATTCGCTTCCAGACTTGTGCTTGTGCGCAGACCCGAAGCGTCACCTCTGCGCAACCCTGGATGATCAGTCACAGCGAGGCTCTCGTCTGTGGTACTGTCCTTATCCAACAAGCCCCTACTGCGAGTGAGAGTAGGCGTAGACTGATTCGAACGAAAACCTTGCGTAGGATTCCCAGCTTGGCTATCATCCACGTCTCCGGGCCTTCGATTGAGATAAGTATCCAGATCGGGGTCGAAGTAAGACTCACCGGCCAAATCGCCTGCGGCTGATGCCGAAAATGGATTTTTGTTTGCGGTAGCACTATTCTGTGAGTCATGACGAAGATGTCCACTTAGCCGTCGCTGTTGTTCTTGGTAGTGCTGATCAAAGTAAACGTCTCCATTGAGCATCGAGGGGATGTTATTGTCGGCAAAATACTCCGTTCCGTAACCCTTCGCGACTGGAGTCTCACGAGGGGCACATTCTCCATGCTCGTCTGCGTCGTGATACATCTGGAGTTTACTGGACTTCTTGGACTTGGTTATCTTAGAGCACTTGGATTTACTCGTCTGCTCCGCAGTCGTTACACTCGTGCGGCTGCTGGTCTTACTCTGACTGAGACTGCCCGCACCACGATCGCGAGTGCGTGCGGCCTGGTTGGAGATCGACCCCGATACCGAGACCGGGTCTGCGTTGCTCGCAGCGTTGTGACTAGGATTGTAACCCATGGTAGGCTTCGGACTCTGACTGCCACTTCTGCTGTGAGTGAAGCTAAGGCTGTGATTTCGGCTGTGATTGTGACTGTGTTGGTTGATATCAAGCGTGCTTGGTTTCATATCAGGATACCCCAGGGTGTCCGAGCCACGAATCGTGGGTGAACCCCCGGGATCAAACATCGCTGCATGCGACGCGCATCCACCCATGCTGATACGGCCTACCGCAAGGGTTGAGTGATGGGAATGGTCAAAATGCGTATATAGCGGCTTCCAGTCAGGAGGCCGATAGGAATGCCCAAGATGATGTTAATACGAATAAATAAGAAGAAATGATTACCTCTCACGGTATAATATCATACAATGCCTATCCCAGCTAGCACCAATGTAAGATAGAGACCAATTGCCCGAGCAAGGTCAGGGCTGCGCGACGGCGGCGAGTGCCGAGACGAGCACGGTCTAGAGTGCATAATGTCGAATACACGCAGGGAAATCGAAAATCCTTAGTAAAATGAGCACAGCATCACGCACACGACGCGAAAGCCGGGTCCGAGATCACCGGAGGAATTGACTGAAATCCTCGTTTTCGGTGGCAAATACGGAGTTATCTCTGGGAAATACCCACACTAGATGGATATAATCGTGGTGTGGCACCAACTGAATACACTCGTCCCGCGGAAATCGCAGTGAGTAGTCCCTAACTATGTGCGGATCCGTAAATTTGATGGGTCAGTGCGAGTTGTCTGGAGTAGTTTTTCGAGAACTTCCCAGTATAAACCAGAGTGTAGGGTGGTAACACAGAGTCGACCTTATGCGTAAGCCTGTGCCGCATCGAACAGTGCATCCCACCAGGGGCCCGCACGCGGCGCAGGCCCCGTACACTCCCCGCGAAACCGACCGTTTCCCCTCGAGTTTTTTTTCAAATTCGGGGTCTGGCTGGGGCTGGGGCAGGTCTGGTTGTATATGTAGCGTGAGTGAGTAAATGATGAGATTAATTGCGTGACTGTGTGAGTGTGTGACTATGTCACTGCATGACTGCGTGATTAAGTGAATAAAGTTGAAGTGATGGCTATAACGTTACCTATCACTCCTGAGTTAGTTCTAGTGAGTGCTACAGTAATACTACATCAATATACGTGAACAAATTGACTGCAATATAGATGTATATAAATGTATAAATGCATATATTCGTTCGTTCGTTCATGAATTCATTCATTCATTCATTCATTCACTCTTCTCTAGCACTTGCATCGTTGTGGGTTAGTTACAGTTAATCTCACTGAAGCTTCTTCGTCGTTGAATATGAACTATGATTACCAGTCGACTAGGTTACATACATACAAACCAAACATGGTGGTATCACACTGGTATCACACTGCCTTTACAATTGTTAGTGATTTCTAATCATACCAAATCAAATCGAATCAAAACTCATCGCTGCCGTCGTCACCCTTACCGCCGTCACCAGATCCTACCCTCTCTGCGTCGCCTGCGTCCTCATCGAACTCGTCGAGCAACGCTTCATCGTCCCACACGTCAAGGTTCTCCTCCGCCATTCGACGCATCTCGGCAAGGCCACTGACCTCCTCGAGATAGCCACTAACATTCATGACCGAGGTCAGGAGCTTAGCCAGCCCTTGCTCTTGGTAAGCGGCGAGAACGCGAGGACCACACGCGGGGCAGCGATCAAATGGATGGCCGATCAAGACGTTCTGAGAGAAGTCGTGGAAGAAACCTCGGATCTGATGTGGGATCACACCCAAGCCTCCACTCAGGTCGTCCTCCTCCAGGTCGTCGACTGAGCTCTCGACGTGCTCGCCCCTGGCCTCGGCCTCGGCCTTCTTTGCAAAGTAGTTGCTCTTCATCTTACGTGTGGTTTCAGCATCCACGTGTCCAGGAGCGGCGTAACCGTGACGATTGTGTAGAATCGTTACCAGCAGCTCTACTGCAAGCGCAGAGGCGATGAATGACAAACCTGGTCGCGTGACAGTGCACTGTTGATCGAGCGTGCGATCCTTGAGTGTGTTGCTGGGTGCTGTGACGTCCGAGCAGAAATAGCAGCCTACGTTCGGCTTCACCCACTTCGCAGCATCTTTCAACTCTGGTTTACCTTCACGCACTGAGGCAGCGTAAACCTCAGAAGTGCTATGCTGGGGGTTTCGAGTGCCGTGGCGCATCACGACAAATGAATCAAATCCGAGCGCGGCATTAATGCAAATCTTGTCGTGAACCTGGCACAGGAAGGATGGCAGCCAACGACTCTCTCGACTATCGGTCAAGAGGAAGACTGCATCGTGACTCTGAATCAAGTCGTCAAGTCGCTTTGCCTGAGAGAGCGCCTGCTCGAGCTGGTCAGCCGTTGTAACCAGATGGCCAGGCATTGGAACGGTGAGAACCTCTCCTCGTGTGACGGCTCCTGGGTAGATCTCCATAACACGGGCAGCCGCTGCTTCGGCCTTAAACCTTCCGTTTTCGGCATCTTCGAATGTGAACAGAGTTTGCCGAACGGGATTGGAGAAGCTCACGCGACCGGAGTCAACAAAGGTCAGATTGAAAATGCCCCACCCAACCAACGCGCGTGCCACGTTGCAGCCTAAGGTACCGGAGCCGATGAGCAAGACCTTCGTCTTATTTAAGCACGAGACGTCCAGGCCAGGGAGCATGCGCCAGCGCATAAGCTTGAGGTTGAGACTAACGGAACCTTCCATGATCTTCTTGGAGTCCATCGAGCTGGAGAGATCGACGCACCTCGACTGAATCTTGCCATCGGTCTTTTCCCAACCAGTGGCCTTAAACGTGAGCTTCGAGAGGAGCGCGTCGGGGTTCTGAAGCAATGCACCGGAGAGGGGCGAGGCAATCTCCACAAGACCAACCAAGCTCGAGCCTAGGAACTCGGGCTCTGATGACCCAGACGACGTCGTAGGGACGTCAAATGCAGCCAAGGCATTTCGCCAGGCGACCACATGCAGTCGCGTGAAGCCGTACAATGAAGCCAGTACCAGTGCATTGCGAAGAGGCCATCCTGGGAAAGTGCTCTGTGACGACGGGTCGATGTATGCCAAGAAGAAACTCTTCGTACCGGGATCTGTCTTGGCGAGTTCAGGAAGTGACGTCAAGTCGTAGAGCATAAAAGTGCGGGGTGAGCCTGGCTGTTCGTTCGTCACCTTGATGATGAAAACGCCCTTATCCGCGAGTGATACCTTGCTTTCCTGTGAATTGGGTGTGCCGGCAGCAGCATCTTTAGAATCATTCTCACTGGTATCATTCTCTGGTCCCTTCTCGTTAGCATTGCCATTCCCGCTTGCTGCAAACATACCAAACAGCTCCGCAAGGCTTCTCTGCTCTGCAGGAGTGAACTCCGCATGGCAGGAGACAAACTGGGCCTCACTCGGCGGCTGATCCTCTGGCGATGTAGTTGCTGCTGCTGCTGCTGCTGCTGCTGCTGTGGTCGTAGCATGCTGCTCTGCATTTGCATCACTTCGTTTGGGTTTGTAGGGCAAGACGAAGACCTCGTGGCCTGGCTCGTTTAGAGCGGGGAATGCGAAGATGTAGGTAAAAACGTGGTTCTTGAGGTCTGCGAAGGAGAGCATCATCGCGGGGTTCAATAATTGCGGTTTCCTTAACACCTCACCGCTCACGATTGCACGCCATATATCCTTGGCTGCCCGGTTTAGGAGCTCCGCCGCGGGTGCTGCCTTGAACGCTTCGATGGTATTGAAATTGTGCAGGATGCCTGGTTGCTCAACGTAGAGTGGGGGGACGCTATATTACATCGCGAAGAGCCAGGGGATACACGCAGAATATTCCAAAAGATCGATCAGCACGAGTCGAATGGAGGATATGTGTCAAAATGGAGGCAATACGATATGGACACCAGGGTATAATTCGGGGTGCATTGGAGATACGTACTTGGAGCGGGTGCTTTGCACGAAACTGTACTCACCCGTGGCCTGCGTGCGGCACGGGGCATCGCTTCGAAATGCAGTCGTGTAAGCGAGTCGAATAGGAATAGGTGCATCGCTCAGTTTGTATACTTCTAGCTTATATTTGGTTAAATTGAGCCAGAAACTGGGATCAACCGCGCTTACAAACGGATCATATAATAGTTTTGGCATCGTGTAATGCGTGATATCCACAGTTTCAATTCAAACTACCGTCTATCTTCAAAGATTCTTTTGCTTCGAGAGGTATATGTAACGCCTAGTGTTGATCCCAGTTTGCATTGCATGACAATACACAACAACTAGCTTGTCTATATTTCGCATGTTTCCAGTATATACTCATCCTGCTTCGAGGCTGACAGCGGCAGATTCGTCCGAGATGAACCCAGCTCTGAGCCTTGTAGATCGCTCTGGGCTCGGTCCAACTTTGACTTGCCTGAGGCCTCGCGACCTCGGCTGCTCTGAGATGGCTCAGAGCCCTGACCTGAGCGCTCGGTCTCTAGCTTGCTCCACATCCGAGCACGCTTTACCGTCTGAATCATGCATGCCTTGAGTCGATCGGGGGACAGGGCCTGGCCTCCGGCCTTGTCAATTCCAACGATGGTGCCGTCGCTCCTTGAAACGATGGTGAAAACTGTTGAAGCGTATTCTTCTTCATCTCCCGAGGGATCGATCAGCAGATGGTCCTCTACGATTGCAAACGTCAGTGGGTAGATGCTGTCCCGCAAAGTCAGCGGCTTGGCGACACCTCCGTCGCTTTCCTCGACTATATACACCCTTTTCTCATCTGTAACATGTGTCTGGGGCAGTCGCACCGTGCTCAGTGCGTTGACCACAGCCAGTAATGCCGCATCACGCAGGTTCCCGTCGTTGTCGAGACATACCACGTCCACCCGCAACAACCAAACCGAGACGCCCTCTTCGATGACGAGTTGTCGCAGATCGAGCATTTCCGAGTCCACGACACACGTGGTGAGAAATCTCGCCAGAGATTGTGCATCTACATTACGGCTGCTGTTGCGTCCGCCCACCACGGCGCTGCTGCCCGCGCTCCTCTTCGCTGAGGCGCACAGTGCGGGAATCTCTACTGCGATCTGAATCTGTCCAGTTGGCTCGTTTACAACACCAGCCTGCGGCACGAGGTTGGGCGCTGCGACCTCGAGTCGTACGCCACAGAGCACCTTAGTGTTGCCAATGGTGCACAGTGCGGAGCTCGGTGTGGTGCTCAAAACGCGCCGTTTTACCACGGTCTTGCGAGTGGTCGTAAGACCTCTACCATCGGGTCGAAATTGGGCGGATAGATAGCGTCGCAGTGTTTCCTGTGGGAATATTTTGGCGTATATATTACTCTCCTCCATATTGATGTACTTGATTTTGCACGACACTTACGCAAATGTCGTGTTTGAATGATGTAGAAAGTAGGCAATGGGCCTTGTTTCGACGCCTCTCGTTGCGTGGTTTTCCAGCGTATGTAGCGATTTAGCAGGAGTATATGAAGTGCACTCCGATGGACCATAGGGAGAGAAGCAAGATACTTACTGGAAATCCTGGTTCATTGGGTATACTCATGTGAAAGGCCCTAAAATGTCGCTCCTCCACTCACTCCGAGATGGATCTATGTGGCTGCTACACATTGCGTAGGTGTCAGTTAATTGCAACACCAGTGCGGAGAGGTTAAAATACCCTGTCTTGACTGCCTCGCGGCTCGGATGCCCATCTCGCGTCGTACTCGGTGAGAACACCAGTCGTTCGGAGACTGGTCACAAAGACCAGTTCACGCGTGAGCCCCGAGCCGAGTGCTCGTCACCACCCCACGCCTCTGGGTTTCATCTTGCTTGGGGTGCAGAGCATCGAGGATGACCACTATTGCCTACTTTCCCATGGTACCTGCGCATAGGCCTGGGAATTCTCCCTGAAACACTGCCCTGGCGCAGTGAATGCCAGCTGAAGAATACAGACCTCAGTCCTGCAATCTCATTGCAAATGATGCATAATGGGGAGGCAATTGGGAACAGCAGTGAGTCATATCCCATATCCCATCGCTACCATGCATTATGCTCACATCTTAACTCGCAGTCAAGCTACGTTGCAGTTTCGCGTCATACCTGATATGCAAACTCCCATCTTAGTTCAAGCTTCAGGCCCAGGTTGAGCATGAGGCGAATGGGAGGGAGGGGTGTATATGGATGCTATGCCGCTTTTAGGGCTTAAATTCTTTGAATGCACGCATATGCCATGCATACAACGAACTCCGTTTGAATCCGACTCTACTCGGGTCACCTCGCTGCACCGCGGCACTACCCAGGTGCACAGCGACGACCCAACCAGCTTCCACTATTTTTTTCGTCCTTTTGAGTTTTTAATGCCGCCCCAACACGGTTTTTGCGGGCGAATTAATAAATGTACACACCAAGCATAATAATTAATAACAGCATTAATTCATCATAACAATACCAATTAATCCTCTATTTATCATTCTCAACACACACAAACATACACCCTACTGTACACTTTCATCGCATTCTTCTAGGAGTTTTTCTAAAGCCTCTTGAGACAACGCTTCAAGTGCCTGTCGGATGTCGCCCTCGGTCATCCTACACCACCCAATTGCGCCCGAATCACCTTCGCGCTTCCATGGACGAAGGAATAAGTAGTCTAGCTGTTGCGAACTCGTTGCTCCTAGCGCTTTGCATACCGTCTCATCTCGAAGGAGCTCGTCCAGCGCCTTGAACAATCGATCGATGTCTTGGCAAGCGTCCTTACCTGTAACCAGCTCACTTACGTTTACGCTCTTAAATTGAGAGGTCTGCGTGCCCGCGGACTCGGGAGTCTTGGATCCCTGAGGAAAGTTCTGAAGGACCGTGCGTTGCAAGGCACAGAGCAATCTGGCAAGATAAACCCTTAAGCACAACAGTGGACATAATGTACGAGATTTTCCCAGCCATCGCGCCTTTGCCTCATTGGCTCGCTGCAACAAGCTAAGCTGCACCTGAGCACTACCGTACTTCTGGCTCTCTTTGGAGCTCCTAGCCACACGCTCGGCGAGCTGACCCTGCTCGGCCAAGTCAAAGGGACCTTGATAGCTGTATCTTAGGTACTCGAGCAGCGGGGAGTCAAGCGTGCGCAGGCACTCCTGCTCAGATTTCGTACATAAAGCGATGTCTCGGGCACTTCGCGAGCTTGGTGCCTCGCGCATTGTGGGCCAGTAGAATTCGAACCCATTTTGAGGGAGGGGCTCACTTTTGGGTTGTGGAGGTGGAGCGGAGCCCGTCGCAGCGAAGCGAAGCGCGTATGTCCGGCATGCAAAGGCCGTGCCTCGGCCTGGCTGGGGTGAAACCTCCTTGGCCTCGGCTGCCGGCTTATCCACGAAGATATCGAGCGGCTGTATCCACATTGACCTTCGCTTGATATCAGCCAAATCCTGGGGATAGCGCTTGATTGCACGCGGTACAAGGAGCGCTGAGCGGTCTGCTGGTGAGATCGATTGTTGTGCAAGCGTTCGCTGGAGTTTGAATTGCTGATTCTTGATCCACAGGTCCGGCAGTGGGTAGTGCGACTGCCATAGCAACAAAAAGAGAAGTTTGGTAGTGAGGAGTTCGAAGGGAAGGTGAGCATTGTCACCATCCTGCTCAGGAGTCAGGTGACCCAATGGGTCTGCACCAGGCTTTGGTAGCGCATCCAGGATCGACTGTCCGGATTGTTCCTCATCTGCAGTTGGTGATGTGGCGTTACTCCAATCCTTGAGCAGGTTTAGAATTGGCAGGGGCTTGAAGTAGTCGGCTCGGAAGATGTGTGCAATACCAAGCTTGGCAAGTTCGTGCTGCATGTTGATGAGGGTCGAGACTGTCGGAGTCTGTGCAGTCACAATACATAACCAAGCACCCCATTCATGCAGCTTCTCTAGTGTCCATCTCGTTGTAGCTCCGCCTCGAAGCGTCACACCCTGGTGCTCGCCCCGATGTTTCGGAACTAGCTCAACTCCGACGGGATTCGAGACAAGAATTCGCCTGGCAGAGCGGACCGGAGTATTCGCCTCATCAGCGGTGCTACGCGCACGCATCTCGTAGTACCGATGGGTAACGGAGTCTTTCGGTAGCGTAATGGTCTGATCAAAGTCCAATGCGATCACGGTGGAGGGTGCAGTTTCCTTCGTAATGCCGAGCGAGGCAACAATCGCTTCCCATCTGTCCGTGTCGGCTCCGAACACAGCTTCATGCGACATAATACTGTGGGTCTCGCTATTTGTTTGCTTCTCATCTGACTCGGTTGCCTTCTCGTTATCGTCCTTCTGTTGCGGTTGCTGGCTGGAGTGGACAAGGAAGTTGAGCGATTTGGTGACGGGTACAATTACGCATCGGGAGTCTGTGCCCGTGAATCTGGCATGGAAGAACTTCCACTGGCGCTCACCCTCCACACTCAGGATCTCTGGGTCGAGTACACCATCATATACAAAGAAAGCAGGTTCCGGCGTCGTTCTACTTGAATTGTTGTCGTCCGTCTTCTCAGTTTGAGTTTGAGTTGGTGTTTGAGCCAGAGTATCAGCACTCTGGGCCTGCCCAGCACTCTGGGCCTGGAGCATAGCCCGCACTTGGTCGTAGTGACCAGGATCGTCCGGAGCCTGGTAGTACTCTCGATAGAACTCAAGCATGTCGTCAACTTTGACACGTCCCTGCAATACTGGGTCCAGTTCCTATACACATAGATTCGCAGAGATTTTTCACACCCAAGTCAGTCTTGGCTCACAGTCCACAGTGCTTTCAATAAAATGCCACCACAAGCCCCAAATAACGAATATACGTACTCTGAGTGCCTTTCGTGCATCTGATACCGGCTTCGATAACCGAGATGCGCGCAGCAGTGCGACGATAGAGTGCATGCTGCGTGTGCTAGCAGGTGTTATCTATCCGAATATGCGGTTTAATTGAGTCGAGAGCGTGTGCAAGCCCCGATTTTAAGCGAGATATTCGACTTGAAACAGCGTAGATATTCTTCTTCTAGGCGTTGCGTATCGTAGGATGTATTGGATGCCTGTGCAATCTGAGTCGTGGACCAAATAGCAAGCGTGGTATGTGATCTATTCCTCCCTGTGAACCACTCAAAACACTCGCAGCATAGCCTCAATTTTGACACAAACATAATTGCTCACTCTCTTGCTTCATCACTTGTGGCCGCGCCCGTCCGATACATCACATCCGCCGCCTAGCTCCAGGAACATGACTGATCTAGCGCTGCATGACCTCCTGGACCATCTCACAAGCCTGGTCTCGATGGGCAAGTCGCTCACTCTCGACCGCAAATCTCCCCAGGACGCCTACCAATCCGCTCTCATGCTCGAGAAGGGCATCCTTTGGGAAGCGCAGCCGCACAAGGCGGTGTCGCTCTATGCATATTCAGCGTTAAGAGGTAATATTAACGCGCTTTTCGCCCTGAGTCGGTGTCTGCACCACGGGGTTGGCATCGAAAAGAACGAAAAACTGGCTCTTGAGTACCTTCTTGCAGCCGCCAATTCAGCAGGGAATAGGAGCGATGGAACAAAAATCCTTCGCCGCGTAGCCGAACGACTCGTGACGGGACATGATATTGATCAGAATGTTGCCCTGGGCTCGCACTTCTACGTGAAAGCTGCCCATCGAGGCGATCTGCTGGCACAGATCGAACTTCATCAAGCGACCCATGCAGACGGTGCACCACCACTGCGTCGACTGACACGGGACACGCTGGAGTATGAACTCTCTGAGTATCTCGCCTGCGGGTTCCTCGATCGTCAGCACATCGTTCATAAGGTTGCCGGCGTGGATATCGCCCAGGTCGGACATGCCTTTGCCTGTCGATACAACAAACCAGAAGCCGTGGAGCTCTTCATCCATCAAATCCGCGAGGCTGCGGTGGCCAAGGCTAAGGAGCTCGAGAAGAAGAATCCTAAGGAATCCGAGGCCAAGCGTGGCTCTGCACAATCTGTTGAGACCCCAGAGCGGAATGTTGAAACAACCAGCCCGTCGGAAGAGGCATCAGGATGCAAGGTAAACCCAGCAAAGAAGCGAAGAAACGGTATTCTGAGTGCTTTCAGCGCGATGCCACCGCCCAGCCAGTTCATTCCTCTCCAGGAACAACTCGCAGCAAGTGTTCGTTTAAACCAGCCCCCAGAGCCTACTCCTTCCGTCTCAGCAACACCCACAGCAACAAGCCCCCAATCGATTGGGAGTTCAACTGCAGGGCTACCACCACCTCCTCCGCCGTCATCCGGAGGAGCGGCTCTTCCTCCACCCCCTCCAGGTGCCAGTGGTGCAAAGGCAGGTTTGCCACCGCCCCCACCACCATCAGGAGGCGCTGGCTTACCTCCTCCGCCTCCACCTTCTGGGACCGCGGCCCTACCTCCACCACCACCTTCTGCAGGTACAGGCTTGCCCCCTCCCCCTCCTCCTTCATCTGGTTCCGTCCCCCCACCCCCGCCCTCTCGCTCGGCAGCCTCTCCCCTACCACCCCCGCCGCCATCTGCGGGAGGCGTGCCACCACCTCCACCACCTGCTGGGTCTGCAGGGACCAGAACAGCACTCGCTGCAAAACCAGTCGTGGCCAAGCCAACGGGTAATGCGCCCTCTCAAGTGGTTGCAAAGCCCAAACCAGCTCCTGAACCACTTCCAACAGAATGGCCGGCAACCGTCGATATGCACGGAATCAATAACCGGATGGTCATACCAGGCCGTAAGGATGCGTTGTCCATTTCAGAAAGGGAATTTGAGGCACTCATCATGAGGAAGTTTGACTGGCCAGCGCAGGTTCTGTTCGCTGATGATAACTGCGACAATGCCTATAACATGTTTACACACTTTGCTGGCAAGGCCGTTCGTGCTCAAGCTGAGGCTGGCACGAAAATCGAGCCCGAGCCGTTGTACACGACTCGCCGTCAAAGGGGATATCCTCGAATCGATTCGTGCTGGTTCAAACCTTTCTTCTCAGAGGTTGTTGAGCAGATTCCCACATACCACTTTGCGAAAATGGCGGATACCCAGCTCAAGCTGGAAAGCCAGGAGTAATTGGTCAATAAACATAAGAGGTTGGCTTTATGCATGGTGCTGCCCCTTGACAACGAAGAAGGAGAAGATCAAGGCAGCCTGGAGATATGGATATTAGGTAACTCGACCTAGCAGCTAGTAGGGCTAGGATGATTCATTTATACATTACCACTAGGAGGCTCCTTGTGCTTACTTAGTCAATCCACTTGAGCCAAGTGTGAGGACTGGCGGCATCGAATCGGGCCGACGGATAGTGTGACTCTCCTTGCCCAGGAATGAGGGACTCACGAAAATGGCCTCACTGTCCATGTAAACCACATCAGGGTTGGAGGCATCGGAGATCCATACTCGTACGACTTGTGGAGTGGTGCGCAAGACGCTTGACTTCAGGGCTTCCTTCTCAGACGCCTCTGGGTGCAGCGCAGGATCTACAACAGCGTCAGCTGGCTTGGCGTTGATCACCACCGGTGTGCCAACAATGAGGGGCTGGAGCGCACGATATGTGAACTTGTACAGGCGCTGGTACTGGATGTGCCAACTCAGCGAGCTATGCTTTGGTCCATTGGTGGCAGGCGCGTCCTTGGCATGCTGCTGGGCCAGCTGTTGAGATACAAAGCCGAGGTAATCCAGGATAAGCGAAGCCATGAGGGGACCATGAACCAACACACCACGATGGCCGTCATGCTTCGCATACTCACTATCAAAGTGGATCATGTGCGAGTTCCACGTCAACGCAGAGTATCGGAAGAGAGCAATAGGATTCAACCAGTTGATTGGACGAGTCCACACGGGATTGGCAAAGTTGGGATTTCCCTTTGCGTTGACAATAGGCTCGCTGCTAGTCTTAGCCTCTCCGGCGTTACGATACACAAACGTAGTCCTCTCTGTCATAAGACACGACTCAGTGTCGAAGCTGAAGTAGTCTCGACGTCGGTCGACAAAGATCATGGGTCCGGTCTTTCCAACCTTGTGCTTGGGTGCAGATCCATGTCCCGAAGTAACGCCCATTCTCTCGCCAATCATAGGGCATCGTTCGTGGAAGGTGATCTCACCACCGGCCCACATGCGAGCGACGTAGGGCTGGGGTGGCTGCAGCTCCATGTTGTATCCGTCCTCAGCAAGCTCAGACGAGGGGAGGTACTCATTATAGAGGATCCAATGGGAGGCCGGATGGACACCAGTTTCCTTGTTATATAGCCAGTCGACACAGCTCTTGTCCCTCATGTTGATATCCATCATAGATGCGAAGTGCAGCAACTTGGGGTGTGAAATCCGCTCAGACTCGTTGATCAGCAGCCACTTCTGGTCAACAGTTTGGTCTTCGAGCCACTGTTGCACGTGGGCAGGTGGGAGAGCGGGCGCAAGGCCTGGGTCATTGGCCTTGGTAGCAGCCTTTGTGGCTGCAGCGCTGGCGGATACGGCGCGATCATACTTGGCAGCACTAGCGTGATAGTTCTGGTTGAGCACGGTCCATGTGGGTCTGGTGTTTTGCGCGATTTGCGATGCAAATCCGGCAGTCACCGTGCGTGACAGTCTGACCATTCGGCGTGCAACCTGCGGCAGCATCTTGTGCGACACCTAGTCAGGATGTGATACCTGGTGAATATGTAGATTTGGTTATGTAACCAATCTACTTTTTTACAACGGCTAAACACGGATTTATCGCTTTTTCCAGTGGTTCTCCTCGGAATTGGACGAGAATCTACGGTGCATGCAGTTGCTTAGGGAGGAGTACATAGCATATGCCTGTATTACCCTTGCACGAGCCTCGTGAGCCCCGAAAAACGCGCAAAATATATTTGCGGGAGAGAGAAATCTTGGCCAAATCTGATTGGAACTCACCGGATGATCTCGAGATCGTAGGATGAGTGTCAACACTACCTCATTACGATCTGTGCGCTCAATTCGAGCTGCATCGAATGCACCCCAAGCGGGATCATCCACACCACCTCAAACCTCACAAGACGATCCATATGATCTCGTCTCCGCATTCTGTGATGAAGATCTTGGCGTTTTGCGGCCCGCTATGCCGAGTCCCACAAAACTCATCGCCGATATGCCCCGAGATCGCCAAAAGCCAGCGAAATCTCCCCACGCCTCCCCCAAAGCGAGTCCCACACGACCCAGCGCGAGCCCCAAAAGAAGCTCCTCGGCGTTACAGAACTTGAAAACGGACATGCCGCGCGAAAAGGCCGATGCGAGCGGATACGCGCAGACGATGTCAGTAGGTAGATCTCGTACGCAACAGCACGCCACGGTGCACCTCCTGAGCCAACCAGCCAAGTCAGACACGGGATTCTCGACGACAACCCAGGATCTGAACCCACGATCCAGTTCAGGTACGGAACTCCACACGGCCGGTCGAGCCAGGTCCAGTGCAAGTCCAAGTAGTGACTACACACCTACAGCTTCAGTTCTTGCCTGGCGTTCGACTGCTCTACCACGAGCACCCTCAGTCGAGGGCTCGAACATTTTTGGAGTGACCGATACCGACGCACCTCAGGCGACCGAGGATCCCTTCGCAGATCATCCGGCTTCACGAGAAACGGGCCACTCAGGACAGCTGCTCAGGTCCCCGATGTCTTTTCAGCCATCGGACGTCTATGCTGCAACTATGGATGCTGAGGCAAGTCCACAAGCCTCATTCGATAGCCGGAGCCTGCAGCCACATTCACCAGTTAAGAGATCACCCAGTCAGGGTCTGCACGGCGCCAAGACACTGCAACCGTCACTAAGCCTTTCTCTGAGGGTACCTGCTCCACAGCAACCAAGTCCGACTTCTGATCAGCCTCTTGTGTCAGGAGCTGGGGCATCTTTATCTACACCTGACATAACGACGTCTGAGACAGCTTCGGCATCGCCAAGCGCACGCTCGTCAGCCTCTGTGAATTATGAACACGCAGCAAAACAAAGCCCCGGTGCGCCGCCTGGTATCAACACTTCTGTGAACGTCTCTTCAAGCTTCTCAGAGAACTCGAAGAGGCCGGCATGGTTCACTGTTCCAAGAATCGCCGCGGAGTATTTCACCGGAAAGGTTCGTGAACGCCTGGACGATATGCAATTCGCGCTTGACGACATCAGTCCCACTACAACCGCTTTGGCTGTTTCATCGACTACCCAGCTGACATCAAATCTCCGGGCCCTGAGTAATGTGCTACATGGCCTTAGGTCGATCGAACTTGCACATGTTGCCAAGTCAGCTGGCATTTACGCTGCCCTGCTACCCACGCTCGCGCGTGCAATTACATTCACAACAGTCCGTCAGCGGTGTAAGCAGCCAGGTCATGCGAGTTCGACGTTCTCTCCGTTTGCATCCGCGCTGGTCTGTTTGGCATGCCAAATTGCGAGAGATCCAGCTATCGCTGGTACTCAAGCGCTTTGCCATCCAGCTGTGATAGAAGTTCTTGTTAGCTTAGCTGAGGGATTCGAATATGTTCATCCCTCAGAGCCCCAAGCAACAATCCAGAAGTTTCTAACCCAGGCCACTCCCATAGATACGCAGATCATGGCTACAGTGACAACAGGTCCGAGCCCGGCCCCACGCGAGAGTCCGACAACACAAACGCCCGGGGAAGTCTCGACATCACTCCAGCTCAGGAGCAGGCGTAGACAAGCAGCTCCTGAAGCGTCCGCAGCGATGACGCGTCAAACATCAACATCATATGGCGAGGACTCCGAGCTCTCGACAGTTCCCAACTTGGACAACCACGAGGCAGTCCTGCGGTTGTTCGTGCCACATATTCATGGGCAGCTTATGGACTTATACGCAACGAGGGCATCAGACGTTTCTCAAGAAAGTAGCGGAAAGCAAGATATCCCTACGAAAGATCCCGCACACATTGCATTAACTGCATTATTGCAGGCAGTTGAGTCAGCTCCCTTCTGTGCTAGTCTCGTCAGCTCGGCTCGGATCGTCAGACGTATCGTGAGCCTTCTCCAGAAGTTGGTATTAACTGCTGTGACAACTCTTGCCCCTGTTATATCCATCGACTTGCTAAACGAACCGAGTGGTCGAATGGGCTCGCCAGTCGCAGTCGCATCTCAGAGTGATGCCGGTACAGCCACCAGCCCACGTGCGATGCAAGCTAGCGCAGCCTTTTCAATGAGTCCTAATAGCCGAGCAAAAGTGGTGCTCGAGAAAGCGCTCTCGGCTGCTGCAGCTATTGGTGAAAAGGCATCCAAATCCCAGCATGCCACGACGACCGAGAAGAGGTCTATTGGAGTTTTACTGAGCGGTGAGCCCCACTCGGTAGTTGAGAACGGGACAGCAAATCTACCCACCACTGCATCTCCAGGTGTCACGAGTGGTCTATTTGATTCCATCTTCCCCGAAACCGCATTGAAATTCCTCGCATCACTCTCCACGTCCGAGCGCACATTGGTTCGTCCCATCGAAATACTTCAGTGCAATGACAGGCTTCGACATCTCCATGCAAGTCTCACGGCGGTTCTCCGTATTGTGGAAAAGGCTTCCTGTGAACGCGGGTCCCAGAAGTCACCCAATGGTAGTCCTCCTACACCATCTCGCACAGGACCCGAGAAAGGCAGTGCATTGAGTAATAGTAAGGCTGATCCGGCGCTCTTGCTCACGACTTCTGCGCTGCTCATACCATTTGGAGACAACTCAGACCTGCGTTTCCTCCGAGTAATTGCAGCTCCAGAGCGAGTTGCTACTGATGCCATGTCCAAGGCTTCACGTGTTAATGAGGCCGCACTTCAGGTTGCGGCCGGCTGGGCCCAGCTTGCTTGCACGTATTCAAATTGGCGGAATCGCTCTTCACACGATGATGTCCAAACAGCAGGAGCAGACTCTGCTTATGATATTGATCCAAGCTACTCGCTTCCGGTCGAAGCTGTTTCTCGAGAGCTTGCAATGGCCGTGTCCCCACTATCGCTCATCCTCTCACAAATTGTTCGCTACTGCTCTGTACGAACAGTGCAGACACTGAGTTCATTTGCACACTTCCGCAGCCACCTCGGCGAGTCCAGTTCCACTACAGGTGAGAATGAGAAGCAGCACAAGAAGGTCAAGACCATTGCCTCCTCTCAAGCCGCACGCTCCACGGAACGTGATGACTATGTCAACGTCGAGGACCTGAGCAAGGACCTGGAGTTGCTTCACTCCTTGCTTTGCTCTGCACTTAGGACCCTCGTTAACCTCGCACACGATATTCCAGAGATTGCGTTGGCTCTTGCAGGCCAATGTGGCCTGCCTTCTTTGCGATTCACGGAGGAACTCCGGACCCTCCTTGCGGAGCATCGCGAGCGCACTTCTCACGCTTCGCCAACCGCATCCCACGCTCCATCATTCTCCACGACTGCTTTGGCAATCCCTTCTATGAAAGAATCTACACCCATGACAAGAGCGTTCCATTTAGTAGGTGCTGCCATGACAACTACTCCACTGTTGGCAGTCTTTGTTGCCAATGGCGACCAGCTACAGGCTGTCGAGCTAGGCTCGTATGTAGACTCAGTCTCGGGAGCCGTTGCGCGCTTCCTTACACTTCTAGGAAGGTCTTTAGAGACTGTTTATCCTGATCAGTACAATGCCCTGCGTTGGACCCCAATCACAACGTCTCCTTCTGGATCGCCGTCAAAGTCGTCGAATCAGACCAATGCCATGGAGCTGGCTAGAAGATATATAGCATCCTTGCAAGTGAGCTCGAAGCTAAAGGCATCTAATCTCCTTGCCACAGGCGGTTCTAGTTCATTTCATGGAAGGACACTCTTCTCGATTGTACAGACGTGCATGCTCCTGAAATCTGGTGAATGCCTAAAGAAGTCTAATTGGGATGACTTGAGCCTTCCGAACACACTCCTAAGCCAGCTCGCATCCTTGATTGTCTTTGGACACAATTTGTCCCTTCTCGCCCCAGCGAGTGTTGCGCTTGCACAGACCCAGAAAGACATCCACTATCTTCCGAGCCACATCGTGGCGCTCTTCCATGACTTGCAAAAGAGGAAAGAGGATAGCGCCTTAAAGCGTACTGGTCTAGCAATGCCAAACATCTTACCTTTAGTCTACAATCTCCGATCTGTGGCATTCGGTCTTTACACCGACGTGACTGCGATCTCGATTGCAATCCTCATTAACTCACTGGAACACTGTGCGTTGACAATTCGAACGGATGCCAACCGAACGATGGAGCAGCGAGCGCAGGCTTATGCAGATCCTTCAGAACCCATCCTACTCCGGGTCTCGCAGTTTATTGTGCAGGCCTTGGCTGACCAGTGCAACGTTGATTCTATCCTACCGGTTAGTGATGCGCTCGCGACCAGTGCTCAGAGCGACCGAGAATCAAGCCAGCATGGCTCGTGTTCAGCCAGCAGTGAGCCATCTATTGAAGAACTATTGGAGGTCTCGATGGGTGGCAACTTAAAACGCACCCGAACCGAGCTTGAGCAGCAAGATAGCAATAAGACGAACTCTTCCACCTCGGGAGCTTCCCTGGATCCGAACGACATGGTCTACTACTCGGTTCGGCTTGTTGATTTTTTGACAGAAGGATTCGCGACAGCAGCTAAGCTTTATCGCAACCACCCACATGTTACATCCGCTGACGCATCTTCTTCTGCCACCGCTGAGTTGCAATCAAAGAGCCAGCTCGATACAGCTCAAACAGGTAGTGGTTCAGCTGAAGAAGAAACCACCAAGGGAAAACAGACTCAACAGTTCAGCGAGGATGAGCTCTCATTCTTGGCTGACTCACAGGCATTTGCATGCTATTCCGCAGTACTCATAGCATGGCTCGTCAGACTACGCCCTCACGTGTTGCCCCGAATGCTACCCATGCTAGAGAGTGGATCGTTCGCCACTCTGATCGATGTTCTAAAAGACTTCTTGGTGATGCAGACGCATTCCCCTGGAGCAGCCTCGTCAACGGGCGACAGCGTCGCAGGAACGCTCATCTCACTTATTCACATTCTGCAGCGACTTGAGTCGAAACGTGAGTGGCTGGAGGGAGAAGGCTTGCCGATCTCACACCTGGTTACCTCAGCACTAGAGGCAGAGCAACTTCCGACCTCTAGTTCAGCGACTTCGAACATCCTGGGGATGGGCATTAGTGCAGGTATTGTACCCACGACACAGGCAGAGCCTGGTGGTGCAAACACCAGTGAGTGGGCATCGAGAGGCTAGACCGGAGCGCATGAATCGCCTGAGGAAAACAGCCTCAGCGACCGGCTCTAGACTTGGAATCATAAAATTTTGGTCAATCGGGTATCGATCTGGTAAATGAGGATGGGAGGGATGACAGTGTTATATTCGGGATATAAGTACACAGTGTGGAAGATCGGCTTGGCATATACCGTTTTGTAATATTATTTTGGTCCTCAATCCGGTGTTACGCACACTAGACCTGTGATTTCACTCACAGCCTGAGGATCACATACTGTTTGCTATATCTAACCATATTGTACACCCTGCACGGCGATGATCCTATCACCATTCTGTAGATCTACGGGAGCATGTCAATGCAGTCGCTGCGCTTTTGGGCCGCACTGGCAGTGGTCGCCGTAATCGCACTCAATTCCTTCACACATGCGAAGTATCTAGTTCCCACCAGCACATTAACTCCGGCCCTTTTGCGTGCGTACGCGGACGTGGCTGCTGAGAAGTCGCTCGCTGAGTTAGCTCCTCGCGACGCTTATTCCGCATTTTCAATCCTCAGGTCTACAGGCAAGCCCATCGCCCAGTCCGACGCTGAGGCACTCTGCACTCGGGCTCTGAAATTCGCCCAGGGCAAGTCGCGCAATCACAACGTGGAGTTTGCTTATTACTATCAGTTGTTGCACAAGACACTCAAGTGCGGAAACTCGCCCCTACCCTACGCCAAGAACGAGAAGCTCGTGAGCAAGATCAAGACCTCGGTCCAGTCTGAGTCACTACCTGATGTTTACTATGGCACCCTGACTGTGCTCGAGAGCGAGGGTGGCCTGGCTCCCGAGGACTTTGACATCGCTGATGCTGCACTCCTTGCTGCTGATGTGATCAATCCTGACGGCACGGGCCGTATTTCAATCGCCTCATTGACTTCTTCCATCGGCAACGCTGGCCTTGCATACGAGGTGCTTGGTCGTGTGGCTCAACACCGCATCCGAGAAGGCGCACTCGACTCCGACCCAGAGCTGAGGGAGAAGCTCCAGGCTGCGGTTGATAAGCTTAAGAATTCATTCGCGTTTGTCGAGAAGTCCACACCTGAGGCTAACCCAGTGACCAACCGCGGTCTCGCTGCTCTGCTTAAGGGTGCGGCTGCGATCGCTGAGAGCGTGGAGCAGGCGTTGCCCATGACAAGCGAGTCAGTCTTTGCCGTTTTCGCACGTGCTATGGATCAAGCAGATACCATTACACTTGACAATGCGAAGGCTACCTTGGACATCGTGGCTGCCGCATCAGGTTCCAATGCTCAATGGAGCATGTTCGCTATCGTCCCGTCTTCGTACGCTCCCATTGGGTCGAAGGATCTTCCCTCCGCCGCAGGTCTTTCTTATTCATGCGTGACACTCCAGGGACAGCCAATCAAGGGTTCCAAGCTAGAGGTCATCTCAATCTCGCGAGGTGTCCCTGGCAAGCACGGCAGTGCTCTTGGTATCAAGTCGCTTTCAGGGCTTGATAGCGAGGCCGCAGGTCACTATACCGCTATATTGAGAGCAGATCTTTCTTCCGCAGAGGCTCGAAGCCAACTCAGCGTGTCATCCGCAATTAATCGTGTTAGTTTTACCAGCTTTATCGATCCAATCGAGCGACTTATCAAGCGACTCGGAACCGTTACTTCAGCTACCATCAATGCCTTCGTCTCTCAAAAGGAGTTTGGAACGTCCGGTAGCAGTGCTGAGACTAAGTTGAAGTATCCCGCACCGCTCAGCTCAGCCATTGCTGTGAATGTTGCCACCGATAAGTATTTCCGCATGATCGTGGACGTCACTGCTTCGGATGGTGCGGTTGTATATCCCACTGCTAGTCTCATCTCATCGCTCGCGCCTGAGGAGGTTCGTCGAGTAACTCTTGCTTTCTCAGCGGGCTCGGGAGCCGGAAACTACATCAGTTCGGTTGCAATTCCTCAGGAACTTGCACCTCTACCCTCGGGTCGCTACACACTCCAGATCCACTTCAGTGGCAAGCATCTTAAGACTGAAACGTGGCAAGTTGCGGATTTGGTCGTCACGAACCCATCCCCTAAGCCAGCACCCGTCCTTGGTGGTCTCCCCGAACCTAAGGCACACACCTACCCTAAGCCCGAGGGCCGACCGTTTGCCATCGTTTCCCTTATCTACGCTGTAATCTGCGCTGCACCCTTGGTCGTTCTCGTTAAGCACCTTGTTGAGAATCGCACATCTGTGCCACTTTTGCCCGGCGAAGGTGTCACTCGCATGATCTTCATGGGTACAATCGCTGGCCTTGCCCTGGGGTTGAACCTCATCTACTGGGTCAAACTGAACATCTTCCAGGCATTCATGGTGATCGCCGTTGTGGCATTGCCCGCAGCCTTGGCTGTTCGCAACGCGCTGGTGTATGTCCGACAGCGTAAAGGACTCGAGACTGAAGCACTTACCGCTGCCAAGGAAAGCAAGTCCAATGAGGACGACGCTGCTGCTAAGGATAAGAAGCGGAAGCAGAAGTAAGTTAAACTAACTCACCCAGGGCAACAGGGCTGGCTTCGTACAGCAAGTGGATTACTATCTGCAGTGTTCTGTTGACTAGATCCTCCATACCCAAGTATAGTTTGAAGCTTTCATCTGTACACATTGTCGTCATCAATATGTAACCTTTCATGGATTGGCATACCGTATCATAAATTACTACACGATAGAAACGTAACTACTGACAGGACGCAGGTCGCACTAACAAAGGGGAGTTAAAAGAAAGCGTGTATTATGCGTTTAGCCATACTGAACATAGGGTTTGGGTGGATAAAGCGTGTTTACCGGACCAGTAGTTGGAGGTCGAACGGCGGGTTCTGGGAGAGGTGGCGCATTGTGTGCAACAGGAGGAATTGGGTTGACCCATCCTACAGACACAAAGAAATCAACCAGACGGTCTGTAGCATTGATATCAACCCGGATCAACTGGCGGGCCTGATTTGGCACAAGGAAGCCATGCGCGACGCACTCGCGTACGATGCGCTCCTTAATGGTGAGGTAATGCTGCGGAATCAGTCTCAGCTCAGAGCAGAGTTGACGCTCTGCCGCACTAAGCAATTCGACGCCTTCCATTGCCGAGACATCGAAGACGGCTTGGGCCCCTGCAGAAGCCCCCGTTGATGCACTGCTTTCACCCGCCGTGTCACTCTTAGATTCCGTGGAATCACCACCATTCTCGTCGTGGGTGAGTTTTACACGCTTTGTAGTAGTACCAGCGGACATGATCGATGTAGCGGCCTTGTTGATGGCATCTGCGGCTGCTGGGCCAGCTCCTCCCATCTTGGCAATTTGGTTTGCAAGGTGCCGTGAGCGGTTTGACAATCGGTCCTCGTTCTGGAATAGACTTGCAGCGCCTGAGGCGACGCCCGCACCTGCACCACGACGGCTTTCAGTTGATGCAATGAGCGCATTGGTGTTCGCTTGCTCGCGACGGGCGTGATCAACATCAAATGCGGCGGCCTCAGCGAGCGACTTGATGCCGTGAGCTCGGTAAATCTGGAGCTGTTCAATGCGTTGTCGTAGCCTACGTTCATTGAGCAGACCTTGAACCAGCGCCTCATGCTCCTCTTCGGAGTGGAAGCGCGCGAAAACGCGCATGTTATTGTACACTTCTTTTTCTTCACGAGTGCGCTTACGATCCTTCTTGTACAAAAGACCACGTGAAACAATAAAGTCCTTACGCTCTTGTCGAGCATCGAGACGACGGTTGTAGATCTCGAGAACCTTAAGCTTGAGAGCACGCTCCCAAGGCGTGTCTTCCTGCTTGAATTCCATATCAGCAACGGAAACTTCTGCGTCATTATCGTACTCGACGTCGAAGTCACCACGATGATGCGAGTAGCCGACTAAGGAAGCCAGGCTATTCTTCGGAGGTGCCAGCGCTCCAAACTTGGGGTTCGCGCTGGAGCCACTTGACGACGAGGTAGCAGAACCAGGAGCACCAGTCGTAGCATGAATGGCATCCACTGCCGCAGAGCAGAGGCCTGGGGCATGGAGACTGTCGGCCTTCGAGCCTGCTCCGCTTGCAGCGCTGCTACGATTCCTTCGTGAGGACGAGGAGCCATGTGAACCATGGCCGCTCGAGCTGCTAGATTGCGTGTGGGCGAGTGTGAGTGATCCATCAGCTTGTCCAGCGCCAGCTGCAGCATCACCACTCGCATCAACGACTGGGAAGGGCGCTGACAGATCAGGGAGCGGGGCTGTAGGCGATTCTAGATAAACCTTCATGTAGTGCTGCTCAACCTGTTGCTTTGTCTTGGATCCAACGTGGTTTGCAGCCTCTTGCCAGTTACCGAGGCCATACATCTTGATGGCTTCAAGCAGGAGCAATTCTTCATCAGCACCCCAATCTGGAGTGAAGATTGGGACGGTGATTTGTTGCATAATTCGGTAAGGGTGGTTAGGCTCATGAGGCGTGACAGCCTTGCCCGCGGCAAAGCATTCCAAGCACAAATCAAAGTCAGGGCAGGTGGCACACTTGATGTGTAGCACATTGGTAATGTCACACAAGCAGTAGTCACATCGGTACGAGGTACGTTCCCTCTCCTTCTTTCCCGAGCCCGACGCGCCGGTGCTTGGCGGGGGCGGTGGAGGCGGAGGCATCGGCGCTCCAACGCCAGCTGCAGAGCTCCCGGAGGTTGGGCCCGCGCTCATAGTATTGCCGTCAGCTCCCAAGTTGGGCTTGATATCCTGTTGAGACATCTTGAGTTGAGTCGGAAAGGTGGGGTTTAATCCAGTGCGGTTCACACAAGCTAGAATAGACTCCTAGTGGCTGTCCGCTCGGTCAGCGAGTGCGCTGGGCTCGCAGCTGCACGCGTGCGGCGTCGTGAACTGCCCGCGTCTGTTCAGAGGATCCGGTCCGGGGTTGGAAAGGGTGGGGAGCGGGCGAGAAGGGCCTATAGTATAGAGATTGAGCATGCGCAGATGAAGACGAGCGATTAGATGAATGCAAAGCGCGTGGTTTTGGTGCAGGTAACGCTTGCAAACGTGCCAGATGGCGCAAAATATACCTAAATTTTCGAGTCTTCAGGCCTAGTCTAAGTAAACTTCAGGAAATGGCAGTAGTACACTGCAAATCCGCGTGTAAAACCGACATAATTAGGTTCTAGTCAAATTAATCCACCTAATGATTCGGTAATAATACACACGGGTAGCACACACTGCGAGAATTTGACACCTTTTTATCGTACTCTCAGAAGGCGGATTTTCCAAAATGACCTTGTGCGACTTACGGGTGCAAAAAAATTCTTGGCGACCGAGGAGTCCCCCTGTGCATCTCGTGAGAGAGAGGAGGGAAACCAATATGTCACAACTATGTGATATGGAGGAGGCTGCGGAAGCATGCGGCCGCGGTCATAAACCCCAAAGGCACTTGAGTTGATCACACCTGCAAGATTCGTCGCCCCCTCCATGACTGCATTCCGGCTGAGTTTGCTCATAAAGCAAACCATGTTTCGACCTGAAAATGGTATGCAACTCACGACCAGTCCGAGCACCTTACTTCGGATTGGAACCAGACTTGTCTTCTCGTTCGCGGCACAGGATCGGACGCCGTTTGACTCGCACCCTCTGGGCCCTGTCTTCGAGATTTGTAAAACGATCCACCCGCGGCGGTCCAAATCAAGCGTTTGAAAAAGAGTAACGGTCCGGCCATTAGAGCATCGAAATAGGGCGTGTGAGTGTGTGTTGGTGCGGGCCTGTATAATAATTGCGTAGGGGACCTGTGGATATGTCTCCCCTGTAACCGCGCGTGTGAAAGTCCTCACGTACGCCGCATAAGAGGCCGACAAAATCTCACTCAGTAACGTTCTTGTTTTACTTTGTATATATAGTGCGTGATCGTGCCTAGGCGCCGTGACGCAGGGATTCTAACTAGGGCATAGGGAGCGAGAGTGTGAGACATCCAGGCAATCCGAGCCGAACCACAGAACCACACATGTCGGGTCTCTCAGCCACTGGACCCGCTCCCAGAGAGCACATCCAGGTCATCATTCGCACGAGACCCACGGGGAACTTCGCGGAGAAGAACCTGTTCCTCGACCCCGACGGTCGTCGCATCGAGGTTTACCTCCCCAAGACCAAGGATCTTATGATTAATAACCAGCAGGAGCGCTGGAGCTTTGAGTTCGACCAGGTCATGCACAACGCTTCTCAAGAAGGCGTCTTCCAAAGATGCGCTCAGGACATTGTCGCACGGGTCATGGAGGGTTACAATGGAACAATTATGGCGTATGGTCAAACTGGAGCCGGAAAGACGCACACTATGCTTGGCGGTGCCGTTGGCTACAAGGAACGAGGTGTCATTCCACGTGCTATCTCAGAGGTCTTCCAGCTCGTCGCCAGCAGGCCGGACCGAGCCTATCGCATCTCTGTGTCTTATGTGGAGATCTACAACGAGCTGCTGTTTGACTTGCTCGACCCCGCATGCAGCCAGCTTAGCGATCTCGCCATTCGTGAGAATGAAATGGGCGCCGTTGACATCAAGGGACTGACCAAGGTCACAGTCGAGAACGAAGAGGCGGCGCTCAACTTGCTCTTCCAGGGTGAGTCCAATCGATCCATTGCCGAACACGAGATGAACAAGATGTCATCGCGTTCACACTGCATTTTCAGTATCTATGTCGAGGCACGCTCTCGAGTTGAAAGCTCTGAACACGTGCTGACATCGAAGCTGAACTTGGTGGACCTCGCCGGTTCCGAGCGTGTTGGCCGATCGGGCTCAACTGGTGCAATTGTTGCCGAGGCCAAGTTCATCAACAAGTCACTCAGCTTCCTCGAGCAGGTGGTGGTCGCGCTTGCGGATCGTAATCGAGAGCACGTCCCTTTCCGTCAGTCGAAGCTCACCAACGTTTTGCGCGATTCTCTCGGTGGCAACTGCTACACACGCCTGATTGCCAACATCTCGACCGAGCCGAAGAACCTTGTTGAGACGATTTCAACTTTGCGATTCGCCAGCCGCGTGATGAAAGTTGTAACGAAACCAGTTGTCAATGAGTATTCTGATCCAGTTGCTTTGGTCGCGAAGCTCCAACAGCAAGTGCGGGACCTGAAGCAGGAGCTCGCTATGCACGATACGCTTCGCAACCGTGGCGGTGCTTCCGCCATTAATTATGACAGCTACACACCTGAACAACAGGCTGAGGTGGCAGCTACTGTCAAGGCCTACTGTGCAGGTACCATCTCGCAGATTGAGGTCCAGAGCCTGCGGCACACCAAAGAAATCTTTAAGCAGTTCAAGTTGCTGGTACTGCAGCTTCAGCAGCAACTGGCTGTGGCTCAGGCAAACTCAACGAGCAGCGCGACAAATGCGGTCCCCACAGCACAGACGAGCGCATTGGCGAGCACCTTGGATGCAGCCAATACGCACTCTAGCAGTATACAGTCCTCACAGCAGCCACAGTCACAATCACTCCAGCAATCACAGGTGCAGTCACCAGCACTTCAGCAACAGCCCGCGCAGCAGTCACAACCCCAGTCCGGTCAGAGCGCACCAGCTGGCAAAGCTCAAACCGCAGGACGAGCAGCACCTTCGTCCGTGGGACGAGCCAGCCTCACCCAACCCGCGCAGGGTCAACAAGGTGCGAATCAGTCTCAGCAGCAATCTCTGCAGTCTACTCCTGCAGACGCACCCGAATCCAGGCCAACCGTTCCCACGACGAACGTTGGTCAACCTGATCCAAGTGGGCTGACCTTCCACTTAGGCATCGCCTCTAGTGATGCAAAGCCAACGTCCAACGCGGACCTTCTGGCGCTCCGTCAGAACACACCTCGGATTGGACAGAGTTTGTTACTCGCAGCCGTCGCAGGCAACCAGCCGCTCGCGAGCTCGTCCCCCAGTGACTCCGCACCGTCTTCTGCAAGCAGCTCGGCTTCGTCGGCGGCAGTGGCTACGGAGGTACCCTCTCTCAACTTTGCACAGTCAGCCACTGACTTCTCCAAGCAGCTACATATGACGCAGACCCATCACGTCGCTGGACCGATTCCATCGAAGGAAGTTGTGTTCAAGGAATTCCGAGAGCAGGATGAAACAGGCCGTAGCCTTAACGAAACCTTCGAGTCGACCAAGGCAGAGTTCTTAAGCAAGCGTGAGAAGTTGGTCGAGATTGTCAACTCGTTGAATGAGGCTAAAAATGCCGCCGATGCGATTAATGAGAGGCTGGCACAAAAGAAGCTCGAGAATATGTCCAGAGGCGTCATTTATGATCTGAGCCAGACATCTATGCTCAACTCGCTTAAGCAGAACGCAGGTACGGAGGCATTTGGATCCAGCGTGCGGATTATCGACGAGGAGGAGTATGCCTTGCTTCGGGAACTGAAAGCACTCAAGGAGAAGCATACCGAAAAGGCGGCCGCTCGCAAGTCGATTCAGGACGAAGTAAACTATCTGAGTCAGCTGATGCAGCGTGCTAAGCATAACCTCGCAAAGGCATTCATGGAGTACTACAACAGCCGATACGGCAGTGCTGGTAATTCGCTAAATAGCACAGGTAAATTCTCGATTACTGCTGCACTCGGATCGGATACGGCGGTTCCTGGCGCAGCAGATCGTCTAGATCAAGCGGAAATGTTCGAAAAGCTTGAACGTGAGAGACTTCTTGAGGAGGACCCAGATGCGATCCATTTCTACAACGCCCAACGCAATGTATTTGGCGTCTCTAAAATGAGCGCCTTGACAGGCACTGGCACCGCAATCCTAGCTTCTGGCTACACCAGCAAAGCGCAAGGCATTCGCAATCGACAGAAGAAGCTGTCGGAGCGGGTTTTCCAACAATAACGGCGATTAACCTGTACGTAAGCTTGCGAGTCTAACACCAGAGTCACTGTGCTATCAGTATCTTGTTCTCCAACAAGCTCTGTTAGAACTCGTGGTTCCATTGTGTACATAAACCGACAATCCTCCATAGAGTCATCCTAAACATAAAAAAGGGCATGGTTGAGCAATTCCATTTATTGCTTAAAGGGAAGCGCGGTTATCCTTAGGCTCGAGTCGCCATGCGCGAGAACATGCCAGCCATTGCGATGTAGTCCATCTAGATCGCCTTCCAGAGTATATCCACGAACAACATTTGGGGAACTCGACGGGACAGGCGTTGTGGGAGTCATAAGTCCGAGCCGGAGCGTCATCAAGTCGACCCCCTCCATGGGCACATCAGCGAGCCGTAGAGAGGAGTTCTTCGCGAGCCCCTTCACATCAACTGTGATACTCGAACCCTCTTCGGCTTCCAAACACAGATAGCCGTTTAGATGCAACTCCTTCACAGTCACTTGACCCCCCAGCACAAGCACTGAGTCCGCACTAATTGTAACTTTGCTTGGGTCGGGGAAATGCTCTGCGATGGCGCGGCGGGTTAGTCCAAACGATGGCTTCAGCACGATGGCAGGTCCGGGTACAACGCGTACATTGGCCAAACGAGGAGGGACGGCAGGTCGTACCGTCGGTGCAGAGGAGGCTTTGTCGCACTTGGCCTCTGAAGTTGGTGTGGTATCGACATGCACACCAATTTTTCGAAGTACCCTCCGAGACCAGTCGTAAAACATGGCTTCTCCCGTTCCCGCACACTCCGCAGCGTTATTCCTTGCCTGCTTTACGATGGCAGCTTCAATACAATTCTTAACAGGATTGAACGCCATCCATAAATCGAACAACGTCACACCGACCTGGTATTCGGCGTTAAATAGCTTGGGTATATCTTGCATCATGCATTCAAGTCTGGTCGGGGTCGTAAACGCAGTCCTGGTTTTGTCTTGGTACTTCGGATTTACAAACTCTCCAATAACACCCTTAGTACGTTCCAACACCTCGACATAGTGATCTAGCTTGAGGATAAACGCATTCGAGTTTCCAGGGAAACGGGAGTAGGAAATGCCATCCCGCGTATAGGTTTCCTCAGGCGTCGTAAAGAGGCCTTGGAGCATGTTGTACTCGACGTTAATGGTGAGTACGTCAGGTAGAGACACACCCTGCTTCCCTGGCTTGCGTTCGAGTCGGCACAGCGCTCCAATCGCGTCTTCTGGCGTCCGTGGAATGCCTAGTGTGTTCATAGTAAAGCCATTGGCGATCGACACACCCAGAAGCGCCGGGAGAGCTCGTAACGCTAGCGAATTGGTGTCTTGGAAGAACAACAGGTACTTCAAACCGCGAGACGATTGCCATGTCTTTAGGCGGTCAAGCTCATGGAAAAGAAGGAGATGCACATCTCCATGACCGTGCGGTTTTGTTAGCAGCGTGTAGGGGTCGTCTTCACGTGTCGTGAATCGGGCTTCAATGTCGACTAGGGCCGGCACGTCAACCTGCTGGAGCAACGTCACCTGATTAGGTTTCAATCCATAGTACCCTTTCTCTTGAAGTAGTTCTAACGTAGGGTAGTGTGTCTGCTGCGAAGTCATGATCAGTAGGGGCAACTCGATCTCTGGGTTGTTCGCAATCTTGCGTGCGTATGATTGCGCGGCGAGAATGTACTCACAGTAGAATCTCAAAAAGTTCTGTCCCGTCACGAGTTCGATTGGAAGGTTTACCTTAATTCCACTGTATCCCAATCGCTCACCCACGCCACCAGCGACGAGAACAAAACCCAGTGTGGCGAAGTTGGCCACACCCAAGGCCTCCATCTGTTCATACAGTTCGTCGGTCGAGGATTTCGCGTCCTCCATAAAAGAAATGCATGGGGGAGGGGATGGATCGTAGTCGGCATACACATTCACGTTCTCGGTCGACTGCTTTAACAATATCTTTGCATTTCTGTAGTAGTCCTGGAGCGGATAGAACTCATCGATCCTCCGCACCTGCTCAATGAACCGCCTCTTCCGTTCCAGGTTGATCTTCGGATCTGCGTCCCATTTAGTTAGAAGATGCAGCTGGTCCAGCTGCGCGAGTCGTTCTAGTATATTACATGCCACGGTATCTTGGATCGATCTGAAATACGCCACATGGCGTGCATAGATCTCTTCCACTGCAAAGACGCACAATATCCAAGTATGACGATGATTCGAGGGAGTTGAGGACTTGTTTGTGAAATATGACATGCAGCCGCGCATCGTGCAGAATATAAATCTAAGCATATATATATCCAAAGCAATGTCTATGTGCATGCAGTGTTACATAACCTTTCCACGTACCAGATGCGCCTGGTTCACACATCTTGGAACTCTGTTTCAAGTCCATTCTCGTGTCTGAGGATATGTCGCGTCTGACCAGTGCATAGTCCACCATTCAGCCTCAGCAACTCTGAGGCCTTACGAGCATGCAGTACACACTCACTTCACACCCATTTATCGGACAATGCAGTTCATTCATTAACCAACCGGTCTGGTAGTGCTCGTGTATTCATGACGTACGAGTGCATACAGTGCATACATGCATGCATGGAAGCTAAAATAGGGTTCTCCACAGGCACAGTGAGGGAACTTCGGGCCGTTCGGCAGCTCAGAAAGCATCCCGTGGTATCCGAACTTCGTTTACTGTGATGGAGACGGTAATATGCACGAAGCGTGGTATTGTTGAGCAGGGAGGGGAAGAAACTCTCGGGGGAGGGAACATGTGGACTCGCCCGTAGCAGCGGAGGCAACGCGAAGCTCGTCACGATGCTACATACCGCTACCACTACGACTGCACATGAAATAACAAAGGGAAATATTGCACTTACTACATACATTCTACATTTCTCGATCTTCATCCGTGGCATGGTGTGTGTGAGCCTGCTTAGGCAAAGACACAAACTTGCGAGAAGGCAGGGTGGCATGCTGCCAGGAGGGTAAGGAACTAGGTTCGTGGTTTACCGGATCCATAACGTACGAACGAATCGCGGAAGCGTGGGTCACGAGCAATTCCCTACAGTCCGACTTCTTTCCTGCCACGTTCACCCTCTGTTCAGCAAATGGGGAGTAGATTTGTCATTTGCTTACTAGATGAACCTGCTTACTTTGCCTTGGCAGCCTTGGCAGCCTCAGCAACCAAGTTGACACGGCGGAACTTCATGTTGCAGTCGCAGCCAGGGCCAGCGACGAGGGTCTCGAAGTTCTGCTTGGCAATGAAAGTGTTCGAGACGGGAGTGAAGTCGAAGTGGTGGAAGAGGTATGAGAAGATGGTCTTGACCTGGAGGTAAGCGAAGTCACGGCCAAGGCACTGGTGAAGACCCTCACCGAAAGCAATGAACTTCCATTGCTTAGTGACATCACCATTGTCGTCAATGATGTCTTCACCCTCGCAGCGTGGCTTCATGAAGCGATCGGGGTCGAACTCCTCAGGGTTCTTGAAGACATGGGGCAAGCGGTGGGAAACAGCAGGCGAAGTGACGACGATATCACCTGCAGGGATGGTGTAGCCCTTGTAGTGCTGAGCCTCTTGAACAGTGCGCATCATGACAACAATAGGAGGGAAGAGACGAAGGGTTTCCTTGATGCAGAAGTGAAGAAGTTCCATCTGCTGAACGGAATCGTACGAGAGAGCGTCGTAGACTGAAGCGTTGTCTTCCTCGAAGGAGTCACCAAGAACATCGCGCTGCTCCTGAATGAGGCGAGGCAGGATGCGCTCCTTGTTGTGAGCAATGAGAGCTCCAAGCCAGGTAGCAGTGATGTTGGAGGTGTGCTGACCAGCGAAGAGGCAGGCAATAAGAAGACCGACAATCTCCTCAACAGTAAGAGCACGACGGTTCTCATAGTGGCAGTCGCAGAGGTTCTGGAGGAAGTCATCAGGCAAGACCTCACCCTTAGCACGGCGCTCGCGGCGGGAGTTGATAATGGGCTCGAACATGCGGACCATGCGAGCGCGAGCCTCGTCACGCTTAGTGTGCTTCTCGTGAGGGAAGTAGGGGAAGAGGAGCGAGATGCGAGTCATACCGTCGTTAAGGTGCTCATAGATCTCAGCGACTTCGCTGTTGAGGGTGTTGCGGACTTCATCACCCATGAGGCAGCGCGAAGCGGTGTTGATAATGAGCTCAGAGAAGGTGCGATGCAAGTGCAAGGTACCCTCCTGAGGGAGGCTGGAGAAGTACATATCGCACTCCTTGCGGACCTTGTTGACGTAGGTCTGCATGTTCTTGCCGTTAAGAGCCTTACGAAGGAAGGACAGCTGACGGTTCATCAGAGCAAGAGGAGCGTCGTAGACAACGTTAGGACCGAAGACGGGAACAGTGAAGTGGTAGACCTCACGAGCGGTGAGGATCTTATCACTGGTGCCGTAGAAGAACTTGTTGGCCTCAGGACCAATGAGGAAGGTGATACCCTTGTGAGCAACCTTGATACGGAAGATCTCACCGTGCAGATCGTAACCATGCTTGATGAACTTCACAGGACCCCACTCCTTCATCTGGAACTTGCCGAGGAGCATGGGGATAAGGTAGTGGTAGCGAGGAGGCAACCTGGCCGTGGTCTATATGTTTATACGTCAGAGATTACATTGGTGAGAGTAATAAACCGGTACCGGGTAAGCATCATGGATATACTTGTGTGGTTCAAGCCGAAAGCGTGAGCTAGTGAGCTCGACAGGGGAGGGGTTTCTGTGGCCTGCACTGGCGCGAGCCCACTGGGTGCCCTCCGGGTCAGCCCAGCACGCACATCACACGTGCATCTACAAGAATGCGCACCGATCACGATGCAGCTACGTACGAAGTCCAGGGTGAGGAGGTAAAACATGAGGGGGATGCCCACGAAAATCGTGGAGAGGATGGGGTGTGCGGCCAAAAGCTGGGTCACAGCCGTCAGCGACTGGACAATGACTTCAAGAAGAACCATCTTGCCTAGCGCCTAGACGGTAAAATCGAGTAGATACACCTGGGTGTGAGTTGCAAGTGTGTCAAGCAGTGTATAGAAGCCGAGTAGAGACCGGAGGAAAATTTCACAGGGATAGAATTGCGTCCAAGATGACATCATGTGTGGTAGTGCATGGCATAAAATTAAATCAAATGCAGTACACCATGAGGTCCTGCACCGAATCCAACACTCACCGAAGCCACCGCACCCGTGCGTCGCGAGCTACACCCGCGCAAAGTCCCCCCTGTTACGCGCGAAAAATCCCCACGTGACGTGCGGAATTTTCAAAAAAGGGCCAGCGCGGCCTGGGACGGAGTTTGGTTTGGGGGCTTGGGGGTCGCTGGGGCGGGGGTGGGGACGACGCATGGCACATGGTTTGACAATATGCTCGCGTAGACAGATGCTACAGATGATTGTGAATTTATTCCAGTCTGATCGTTTGAAAGGACTGCGGATATAATACGATCTAGGGTACTCACCCGGTTTGAACTCCCTCCATAACTTCACGAAAACAACCGTTTCAAAACCTATGCGTGGCATGACGCGCCCGCAGTTTTAGCATCATAATGCACGTGATAGCGTGGATTGAGCTGGAGGCTTCAGCAGATGTTCGTCACCATGATCGCAATGGTGTTTGTGTGAAACTCGTATCAGGATGGGTGGATTCTGGTACACAGCTGCCCACGACCCAGGACTGCTTCTGTGCGGATCTTCAAACCACCGTCTAAGCAAGTAGTCATCAGGGGCTCAACACAACCTCTCCAGAGAACATCCTGCTCCACGGCGTCGAGTGGTGCCTCGGGTGAGTGTGGCGCTCTCCGCAAACAGTAATGTATTATGCTGTGTCCTCGAATCATACAACAAGCCAGTCCAACCAAAGAAACACAGAACCCCTAGTTTTGACCCATGTGTTCATGATCCACTGCAGGATCATCCGCCCCAGTGGCAGTGTATTACTGGCGAGTGCCAGATCTCGAGTTTCATCGTGACTGCCAGCTCGATCAAGATGTCGTCAGGCTGGCAAATTTCCGGCGATAGTCGTAACTCTCGCTAACTCAACAATACCATATGAGTGTTAAACACCACCGATATGGGGTCGGTCCTGCTCCTCCTCAACAGTTCATGGGCCAGGGCACAGACCCATCGGACCTCGCGTGACCCCAGCCGGACCCCGGAAAACTCTCGTGTACACATAACGACGGGTGAGTGTGTCACTACGTGTTACACGTGACTGGGGCTATCCGTCCTGGCCTTGAAACGGGGCGTGCCGGATGAGTGGCTCCACGCTGGGGACATGAATCGCATTGGGAGGGAGGGTCGTTTCGGTAGCAAAAGACAATTTGCACATCAATTCATTTCATACCCCTGTATCCACTCGCAGTAGAAATTTTGCATTTCACTCCACTCCACCCACGCACGGACTCCGAAATCGCGTACTGGCGCAGCCTGAGCCAGTCGGAATTCAAAAACTATTCCAGCACCCCCGAGCGCGGCTCGGCACGAGGAAAAACGTGCTTCGAGCGAGGGTGATTTTGAAGGCGAATATCTCGCGGCGGGGGGAGTGTCTGAAGGTGTGGCTAAGCAATACGGTGTGAGTCTCACCCGTGCATCGAATGATATGCACCAACTGAGTGGGCACTCACCTACCCATCCGCTGCACCCACCTGAAGCCCCGTGCGAAAATCGAACATGGCTCGAGTGGTGGCTCGGATATGAGCGATTTCGCGGCAGGCGCGATCGGCTGAGGACTGGCTCGGTTGCCACAGGTGGCTGCGACTCCGCTTGCACCGTCTAGTGATTTTATGATTGCGCCCTGACTCATGCGTCACTAGGCTTTGCACCTACTTCCGTGCCCCGATACCAACCCAGCTGATTTCATACTGCGGTTGCAGGCTGGCGCGGCTCACGCAGAGGTTTTGGAGTGCGATCAATTCTGGGAGCGTAGCACACTGAGACACACCACTCGATGCGGGTCACTCCGCTGGGTGAAGAGGTTTGTGCTGTGAATGGACGCCCCAATAGTGAGAGCACATTCGGAGTTTGAATCCTCTCGCGATCGTTGATGTGTGCGCACGGGTGGGGCTGCGGTGGGATGGTGATGCGCGTGGACAGCAAGTCAGGCCTGGTGTGTCTCCGCGTCGGTTAATCTCAATCTTTGGAGTGTGTTGAATTGGGAACGACCGGCCCTCCGATTCACGAGCTCGAGTGTGTTTCAGTCATGTGCTGACCAACCTACCACGTCGTTGATAGGCGTCTCGCCACATCGAGATCAGAACTCATTCAATCAACACATACCACACTCACACACATCTCTCATCTATAGTTGGGGTTTTCATAGAAGATGTCGGAAGTCCCAATCTTCATCTTCGATAACATTGCGAACTGGACTTGGGGCCAGCGCATTGGCTTCTTCATTGGCAACTTTATTGCGCTGGAAATCCTTGGTTGGATCATCTTCCTCTGGGAGACTCCCAACCGCCCACGCATTCCTCCGGGTGGCCCCCTCGTAATGGAGCGTGGCCTCAAGGACTGGATCTACATCTTCACGAACAAGCTCGGCACCGGTCTCTTCAACTACCACACCTTCCAATACTGCTGGCACTATGCAGGCAAGGGCGTCTATTGGAACCTCAACGAGATGACGTTCATGAACACCGTCGTCGCGTTGCCTCTCCTCTTCCTTGCTTATGACCTGCCTTACAGTCTTTTCCACCGCTTCCTCCACCACGCTTCGGTCTATGGCTATGTCCACAAGCACCACCACAAGCAGCGTGCTCCCATCTACGGTAACGATGATGCGATCAACACCCACCCCATTGAGTTCTGGATCGGTGCCTACCTCCACCTCTTTGCGATCTACATCGTCCCCGTCCACATGGTCACCGTCCTTGTCTTCCTCATCCTCATCACTCTCTTCTCTGCATGGAACCACACCCGTTTCGAGATGTGTTGGGGTAAGGGCTACTTGTACGACAACAAGGAGCACGACACCCACCACAAGCTCTTGACCTGCAACTACGCCGCCTACACTCAGTTCTGGGATGTCCTCTTCGGTACCTACCGTGAATGGACCAACCCTGCTTACGACTACATGGCTCGCAAGCCTCCTACTCCTGACATGTGCAAGCCCGATGCCTGCAAGGCTAACTACGAGCGCGCCATGACTGCCAACGATGCTCCTCGCGTTGCTCTCGTCACCGGTGGTGGCGGTCTTGTCGGTGCGCGCCTCGTCTCCATGTTGGTCCAGCGCGGTGCTAACAAGGTCATCTCTGTTGACTTGAACGATGTTCATGCCGATGTCAAGAAGGCTCATCTCGAGTTGCTTGGCAAGGAGGGTGTTGCAAAGATCTCCTACGTCAAGGCGGATATCTGCGATGTTGAGCGCATGACCGAGCTGTGCCGCGGTGTTGAGGTTGTTTTCAACGTTGCTGCTATCGTTGGTCCTTACTACCCCATCCCTCTTTACGACCGCGTTAACAACGTCGGTGCTCGCAACGTTGTTGAGGCTTGCAAGCGCGCTGGTGTCCGCAAGTTGGTCATGACCTCTTCTCCTTCCACTCGTATGGATGGCTCCGACATCTACAACCTCAAGGAGGAGGAGCTTCCCGATCCTATGTCCTTCACTCAGCTTCAGGAGTACGCTCGTACCAAGGCTTTGGGTGAGAATTACACTTTGAGCCAGAACAGTCCCGAGCTGCTCACCTGCGCCCTTGGTCCCCACCAGGTCTACGGTCCTCTCGATCGGCTGTTCTTGCCCAACTTCCTTGAGACTGCTAAGAATGGCCGCCTCCGCATCCTGGGTACGGGTGAGAACATCATCTCCTTCACCCACGTTGACAACTGCGCGCACGCTCACATCCTCGCAGCCAAGGCTTTGGTTGATCACAAGTCCGCTCCCGCTGGCAAGTACTACACCATCACCGATGGTGGTGCCAACTACATGTGGGATGCCATCAATTCCGCGGTCATGGCAGCTGGATACCAATCTCTGCGCCACAAGTTCAACGTGAACACCATCCTCTTGTACCCCATTGCTTACATCTGCCTCGCAATCTCTAAGTTGACTGGTCGTAAGATTAAGCTCAATCCTTTCGTCGTCAAGATGTGCTCGATGAACCGCTACTTCAGCATCGAGAACCTCTGCAAGGACATCGGCTACCGCCCCATCCGCTCGTTCGAGGAGGCATGGCCCGAGACTGTTGCCTCATGCCTCAAGTTCATGGGCATCCCTCAGGTCAAGCCCGTCGAGGTTGGTAGCACCGCCGCTTTCGCTGTTGTCAAGGAGCAGGCCTCTGAGAAGGCCAAGGCTGATGCCGCTGCTATGCTGCGCCAGATTGAGGCTGAGTCCTCCAAGGAGGTTACCTCTACTACCTCCAAGAAGAAGAGATAAGCTGGAGCGCACTAAGAAGAAGTGCCCTGCTACTTCTATCGTTACCCAATGTACAATGTATCAAGAAACCCACTGCAGTTCTGAGGATTCTTCATTTTACCACATCCTCGCGACTGGCCTCCACACCCACACACGTACCTAGGAACGATTCATCGAGTGATGATCTCAGGCCGAGAAGCCATTCGATTCCCCACTAACCTACGCTTTGTAGATCTACACAAGACCAATTTACACAATACAACACACTGTGTTTAATAATCCGCCATCCATGCCACTTAACATGACTAATGCTGTCATCATCTCTCAGCAGTCTCTCGTCAGCCGTATTGCTGGCGTATTTTAACCTGATGAGGCTAAAAATCTTGGGTTGGAAGAACAATGCAGACGTATTGAAAAGTGGGGTTAGGTGGTGTTGTCATTGAAAAATAATTCAAAATTCGATAGATTGCCACCACGTACCCCACAAAGCCTGCGTTATAGCGCAGCTGGCGACTTGATATCGCCGTTAAATCCATGTCACAATGGCGCCAGACCTGGACTCCCGTGCGGGAGGAGGCTTTTCGGCGCTTCTTTCTACGGTACGTAGCTGGTTCTGGAGCGAATCTCGGAGGTATCCCATGCAAACCCGTCTTCTTCATGTTGTGCACGTACTGTCTAATCACTTATCCGCATAGGTCCTAACTAATCCCACGCCCAACTCCAGACGACAGCTCGAAAATCCATGCATTCTGCAACAGATAGGTAACGCGTTGATGGCGCGGTCGTGGCTCTTTCCGTACGCTATAATATGCACGATCATTGTTGGGATCTGGTACATTGCCCTGTTCCTCCGTGGAATGAATGCCCCTGAATATGTCGTGGATGTTTTCCAGCTTCTCGGGTGGTACACAGCTTTCCTATACTGGTGCTTGACGAGCGTCGACCCTGGCTTTGTACCAGTTTCCGGGTCTGTAGCAGCTGTAACAATGCCAGCGGGACCGCTTCCTGCCCTCCATACCCGCTCCTTGAGCACGCCCATTGGCACAACGGGTCCCACATCTGCCCCTTCTGCCATGGTGACGTCAGCTGCCAACGGAGGCAACGGCAATGGTAATGGCAATGGCGAAGCAGGCAACTCACTGTCCTTGTTAGTTGGCCTTAGCTCACTCACTCTTCGAGTTCCGCAGGAAACAGATCAAGACTCAGACTCCTCTACAGCGTCGCCTGCACCACCTCTCACACCATATCCTCCTGATGCTCTGGATGACGTGGCGGGTCTCAATTCACCCAGTGGCTACTGTCCTATCTGCTCTGTACCACGTCCACCGAGAGCACATCACTGTAGAGACTGCAACCGGTGTGTAGACGTTCGAGACCATCACTGTATCTGGCTGGGGACATGCGTTGGTCGCAACAACTTTCGCCTGTTCTTCCAGTTTACCTTTCTGTGCCTTGCACAAAGTGTGCTTCTTATGATGCTAACGTTATACTACTACTTTATCTATGGCAACCAAGCCACCAAGTACATACTCAATGATGACTCGCTACCGCACGCACGCAGACTGGAACTCGTGAAACAATTCAACAACCACCGATTGTCGATATTCCACTTTTGGCCAACGTTCATTTTGTCATCCATCGGAGGATTTATCTCATTCCAAATGCTGGGACGTGTGTGCCGCACGCTCGTTACAAATGTCACATGGCTGGAGGAGCATAGAAAGGCTCTACAGCAACAACAACTTCAGAGTCAAATCCAAATCCCCCCGCATGCCATGGCCCAGGCTGAGAAGATTTCGGGACAGCAGACTCATCCGTACAGCTTCACGGGGCAGGCGCAGGCAAATCCTTACGCACCAGCACCCTTTCCTCTGCCTCATCCGCAATCCCCGACGAGCATACCTACGAGCATTTTGAATCCGCTTCCTCCGCAGTATCCTCAAACCCTGGATTCGCCTAATCCCCTGGATGGGCCACAGAGTCCTTCAAGTTTGTCACAGTCCGTGTCAACGGACTCGGAGGATAGTATCCAGTCCCAAATGCTCACCTCTAAATTGGACTCGCAGCGCAATGTAGACAGGTCTAGATCATCCACAAAAGTGTTCGGTAGTAGTTTAATCTTCGGCTCGTCAAATCAAAATGGCTCTAATGTCCTCCTTGGCGTTTCTGACGAAAGCACAGGGTGCATTCAATTCTTCCAGCAGGTACTACTTGTTATTTGCCCACCACCGTCGGCCATCTATGACTCTGTTGTGAACACCCGACTGGTGCTCGGGTTGCCGGTGCGGGGGATCTCGACTCCGAAAATGATTCTGGAAACGCTTGTCCTGCTTCTGGTACCACCCATGCGTTTGATCTGGAACAGTATTCGTTCGACATGTCTATCTGCCAGGTCTTTCGATTTCGGAGGCGATGTCCCAGCGAACGGAGGTGTAGCGAACGGAGGTGTAGCGAACGGAGGCACTACACAGTCCAGCAAACTTCCCACTGGACTGGCCCGTGTCTGCTTTTTTCTCAAGCGCATGTTAGGCCTGCTTAAGTCGCTCTGTGGCGCTCCGCTGGAGCGCAAAAAGGGCAAGATGACCAATCTAAGCAGTGGAACTGCAGCTGAATATGAACGTTTTGGGAGTATGAACGGTCGTGGAAGTTACGAAGACCTGTAACATGAAGCCTCACTTCTCAACTCTTTTGCTTCAACCTGTCAGGTGACGAGTTTCGTCACATGCACCCACTGAATGTATAGTAATACATTAGCTTATGCTGTGTAACGAGTTGTGGTTTATTCTCAAAGGGAGTGCGCATTACAGGTTATATACAAGCGCTGACTATTAGGCTGACGTGCGAGCAGCTTATCGCATGAGTGCATGAGTGAGAACTTGGGTGATCAAGGGGATCCTATATACATTCTAGAACTGAATCCTGAACTTACAACAAATGATACGATAACAGGTGTCGCAGCAACCTAGAGGACCACAGTTGACGCACTGACACTGACACTCGCAACAACTGCAGTCTGTGCGAGGGCACATTTGTATCAAGGCCTGCTGACAGCACTTACCAAAGCCGCAAGAGCAACATGAACGACATGCACAGCCAGTGAACAGGGGCGCGAAGCAGTTTGGACATAGACCTGGTGGCTGAGGAACTGATGGGTCACAGCAGCGTCCTCCAGGAATGCAATAGCAGCAACAGCACTCCTGCCCGCAGCAATCGTTGCGGCAAGCCATTGATTCGCGACATGAGCGGCAGTCGCAACAACTGGCGCCACTGCCATCACAGCAATAACAACAGTCCTGTCCACCCGTGACCGCACAACATGTGAGACAAGACAGCTCTTGCGCTCTTCCGCACCAGATGTCGTAGCAGGCTGCGCATGGCTTCTCGCCTGGCTTTGTGAAACAAGCGAATATTGTGAGCAGGAAGAAGATGCCTGACAAAATGAAACCAATAATGTAGAGGACCATTACAAACGTCCAAGCGCCCTTCTTGGAGCTGTGAGCCTCGTGCGCCAAACCGTGGTGAAGGCCCCAAAGCCCGAGCGAGCAGAGCAGCAAAATCATGAACAGTAAGAAGCAACAAAGCCAATGGAAGTCACAACAATTGCACCCTTGGCAGAGCAGGGCAGCACTCGCCTGACCTCCGCCCTGGATGGCTTGAGCCCTGAGTTTAAGCTGCTGTTGCTGCCTTCTCCACAGGCGTTCCTGCAATTCCTGCAGATGTGCAGGATTGGACAAGTCTAAATCACGGTCGGGAATGCTTGCTAGGGCTGGGTTAGCACCGCCCATGGCATTCATTCCGACACCATTCACGAAGGAATTCGATGTTGTGAGGGTGGGGTCGTAGGGCGCACCTGGAGTATCGAATTCTGGGATACTCGCCATGTCAGGGAACTTGCTGACTCCTGACGCGTCCCGAGTCAGCCCAAATGACTGAGACTGTGCAAGCGACTCCTTGTCTGGAGTGGAGAAAAAGTGATTCGCACCCTTCTTACCTCCAAAACGGGCTTGCTCGATTGCAAACGCAATCGCCCATCCGTTCTCGACACCATATTGGGCCTGCAGAGCGGTGATTTCATCCATCGACAGCTGGCCCGTTTTGGATGCCGAATTCGAAGGATGATTGGGGTCTTGTACGCCAAACAATCCATTTCGCCCTCCCGACTGCAACTGCTGTTGACGTGTATAAATTTCACGTTGAAGCTTTCGAGTCCGAGCGAGCTCATTCTGCATGAGTTTTCGCGATTCGATCGGATCGGTGACATTTTTTCTGCGATCAACTTCCGCTCGCAGGTGACGAATTATCTGGTCCTCATGCTGAGAAAGCAAGGGTACTCCCAGTGCCAAAGATCTACGGCCAACCTGCTGCAGCATTGCAACCCAGAGCTGATAATTACCGAGGGCCAGAATCGTTTCAATGTCACCAAAGCCCTCGGCAACGAATGCGGGGGAGTAGATTTCAAGCTCAGGTGTTGAGAGCAGATCTGAAAGTGAATGTAATGGAGCAAACTGCGGCTGAGGAGTAGCATTTGTCGCCATTGTGGGAGCACCCATGAATTGAGGAACACCTGGCTGGTTGTACCCAGCCCCAAGCATTTGATGAGGCGGCAAACCCGGCTGGGGTTGCATTCTAAAACTTGGAGCAGCGTTGAACGACGCCTGGCGTTGGAGCGGAGGAAGCCCCGGGTTGGGCTGCAGAGACTGGGACTGGTAGGCATTCAAGTACGAGCCCGAAGACAATCCTGAGGGCAAACGTGCCAAACTGGGCATTTCTTCGATACCTGTCGAGTTCATGGTGGGCGCTGTAGGCACGAGCTGATGGCGAGGAGGCAGACCATTCGCATGAACAAAGCTCTGCGACTGGGGTAGTGAGCCTCCGACCCCTCCTAATCCTGCTCCGGAAGCTATGTGTAGGTTGCTTGTACTGTAACTGGCAGCAAGCTGAGTCCTGAGCTGATGGTGACTCGGTGCTGGTGTGGCCGCAGGGGAGATCGTAGCTGCGGGCTGAGCAAACGTTGTGCCTGCCTGCATTTGCTGTTGCTGCGGCTGCTGCGTGTGCTGCGTGTGCTGCGGGAAGCCTCCATACACAGATGCCTGCTGCAGTAACGGCGGTCGCTGAGCCTGGAGTGGTGAGTTAGCATAGCTTGGCGGCACGCCAGGGTTGTAGTAAGGTCCGGAAACCATAGCACTGCTGGTTTCTGCCGCGATCGGGGTCAGCCCGCCTACAGGACCTATTAATCCTGGTCCAGCGCCTGGGGTGGCTGTTTGCATCGCAGGTTGAAAACTCCTGTGGATGCGGACCGGTGTCGCAGTTATGTGGTTACCATTTGCGCCCACACCATACCCAGACGGATTATGTTGAATACTCGAAGCAGGACGCGTATTCGGCGTTTGCATGGCCGCTGCATTGTCCTCCAACGCGGAAGACACCGCAAACTCGGGGTCGTCCGCTGAGCTCATCCTTGGGGGTTGGAAAAGCGCGCGGCGGTACGCGTCCTGGGGGATTTCGCAGGGTCCCAGGAGTCAGCCTACTTGATATGCGAGGTAGTCACCCTGGAAGTTGTGTCTTGGATCAGATCGCGGTGGGTGGTCGCGAACGGGTGCTGGGAAGCAGGCCAACAAGACCGTTGAAGTTGGGGCGCTTGGAAAAAGCGTGATTTATCGTGATGCACAGATTGCGATGAAATGAAACCAATAGCAATCAGAATATGTCACCAGTGGTGTGCGTATAATAAGCCTTTCTCACGACTGTGCTCACGCTCCGGCCTCAATTCCAATTCCTAGAACTGTGCTCAGAATAAGTGAATTCCGTTCTCGTCATTCCCCGCCCCGTTCTCGCGCCACACATGCTTTCCAGGCACATCCAGCTGGGAGCAGGGCCGGCGCACTAGTACATGCTCGCACACAGTCGATCATCCAGCTTTATCCCGTGTGTCCCGCGGAAACTCACTCAAATGGGCCTCAGCAGAGGCACTGTGCACAGAGATTGACCACACTGGAATGTCGGCGCGAGGTGAGTGTCGGTCCGGTTTGAGCATACTGCATTGCCTGGCAGTGTGCGTTGCGGTAATTGCGACCCACACTGCCATCGCTGGCGAGACCGCACTCGGCATAAACACGGCGAGAATCAATCGATATCCATTCCTCACAGCACACGTACGTAGGCCGTGTGATTGATACGTCACGCGGGCGTTTGACTGAGCTCTCTGCTAGACTAGACTGCATCTGGTCGTCCAACTTATCCTGCACCTGAACAATGTGTGAACCACATATAGGATGCCGCCACTGGATACCTGGCCAATGCATCGGCGAATTGGATCGAGGAGGATGTGTTGAACTTGACGAAGACGCAGCGAGCGACTTGGCAGGGGATGTTGGATTGCGGCGTGAGGGCGTTTGACTTTCGACCCGCGCTCGTGACCTCGGAGTCACAGGATGAGGTATGGTTCCACCACGGAGTCATCCCGATCCCCGTCAAGTTCGAAGACAGCGTTCGCGAGATCCTTGAGTGGTCCATGCGGGATACGAACCAAAATAGCCTCGTTTTGCTATATGTAAACAAGTGCGCGGACCTGCGCTCCGGCCAGCCTTATACTGAAGCCAGCGAGAAGTGCTGGTCGCGTGTGCGTGACATACTCTACAAGACATTCCAACTCAATTCGATCGTCCCATCAAGCAACTGCTTTGAGAAGTATCCCAGATACAATGATAGCGTGGCGCTGGCGCAAGCACCGTTCCGCCATGGCATGAAGTTAACCGGCACAGACTCACGTCTTGACCAACTGGGTACGTCGGCTCGAGGCCATACCGCCAATGGTCGTGCGCCCACAGTGCTCGTCGTGGAGGAAGGCTGCGTTGAAGAGAACTTTGATCCATCCATCACTTGCTTTGGTAAAGTGGCGTCGACAGGTGAGCAGTTCGTCTGTTACGACAGTCCCACCCGGGACTTGGCGTTCGCACCGTTCGAAGCGTATGCCATTGCGACAACCGACAACTCGACTTTAGCTGCATCAGCGCTCGAGTCCGAACGGCGGACTCAAACTCGGGTTCAAAGATCGCCCTACACATTGAGAATGATCCAGGCACACTGGCAAACTTCGACAGAGTCAGCCATCATTTCGATGGCACTTAACTCATCCGTACTGTATGCGGATGAGGCATCTCAAATTCAAGCTACACTTGTAGCTGGAATCTCTGAGGGCCTCTACAAGGAGCTAAATCTAATTGAGACGGATGACTCTTGCCAGCGAGCCCCACAAATTGCAGACGCATTGACGAGGCACTATCGCCCATAGGCGTTCATGACATATGGTAGAACCAGGTGTCTGCACACATCCATTGTAACCAAATCGGTGCGTAGGCTCGTTCACGAGTTCTCACAGAAGGTGAAATTTGTATTAGGGTTTAGTCTATGCGCTGTAGGTTTTATGATCGCGTACGTCAGATCTCATTGTTTTTATATGTACATAGCGAGGCTAGCAACCGCCTCATCTAATATAATACTCCAGTGCAGATCACTCCTTTGCAAGCGCTGGTACGCGGGTCACAAGATCCTCAACAAAGCTCTTGAAGACACGCATTTCTTGTATCAGGCGCTCGCAGTCTTGCGTTTCTTTGTCAGTTAACTGCAATGCCTCGCATGCCTCCAGTAACTGGGATATGCGTTCAATAACGTAACGCGCACGATCCATCCAATGAACGTATTCTTGGCTCTTCAATTCTGGAGTGATGAATGAGACTTTCTTCGTCAACTCTTTAAACTCAGCGAAGTACCGGCCGAGTTGGTCGGGGGGATTCGCGTCACCACGAACAATGGTCGGCTTTTCAATCACCTGAGTGGTAACAGCTTGAACAGATTGCGCAGATGCGCCGGTCGATACCTTCATTTCATTTTGACCATGAGCAACGTGCGTCCGTACCTTGCGTAGCAGTACACGATTCAATTCACTGATGGATTTGGCACGGTTGAACCCTTTGTATGTGAAGAGCGTTGCAGGATTTGCGCGGAGCTTGTTCAGAGCATCAATGTTATGATACAATTGATTGATCCACGCAGACGCCTTTGAATCCGGCTCGAGAGAGGGGATGACCTCAATCCAGCGTTTGATGTCATCAACGTCTTTCTGAATAGAGCTTAACACGTCCTGCTTCTCTTGCTCACTAAGCTGCAACTTCGCAGGTCCGGAGGGGCCAGCCTTCGACTCTACAGGCTGTCCGGATGCTGAGTCTTGACTCCCCTTCACCGAGGGTTGGGTTGTGACAATCGGCGTGAAGCCATTAGATGCCGTCTCATCCATCATCTCCGGGTTCGTTTTTGCGTACCTGGCTCGATTTTCTTCGAGCCTGGCCTTCACTTTGTCGATTTCTTCTGTTAATTTCATGAGTTTGGCCCTCTTCTCGGGGTTCGTGTATGCATCTGGAGATGCCGCAGCAGCTTGGAGCTTGTTTACCAACATTTGAATGAGTTGAAGCTGGCGTTGTGGTTTGGAATCCGACGGCACGGAGGGGTAAAGCCTTACATACTCCCTAGTGGCTTCCATAAACGTGCCGAAGCTGATCACCTTGTCCTGGCCTTTTTCGTCCATCTGTGGTGATCCACATTTGGAACCTACGGTTGTCTTGGACTCCGCAGACCCCATTTGCCCGCTCTGAAGCAACGATGGACGAGTGAGACCTGGCGTGGAGGAATCACTAGAAATTGACGCACTAGTCTGATCTTCCGTCATCTCGCGTCGCTGATTTGCTTGGAATGCATGCTTCAGCTTCTCGAGATTACCCATCATCTGATCAATCAGCTTCTTGAGCCTCTCGTATTCGCTGTGCGTCTTCGAGTCGGATGGGCTATGTAGCAGCGTTCTCATGGCTCGTGCATAGCCACGGAGGGCTTCTAGCCATCCAGCAGCCTTCTTTTCCGCGGCTGGGATCTTTGGATAGTTGCGGGCGTACTGATAGGCTTCAACGGTTGCCAGGTAAAGCAGCTGGTCCGAGCCAGAAGGGGTGAACTGGGCGCGGACCCCTTCAAGTTTCTCTTTCAGTCGATCAACATGGCTCTTGAGTTCGATGAATCTGTTGATTCCTTCCTTGGTCGTCAAACTTCCAGACTTGGCGAGTCTCTCAAGATTGTGCACAAGGCGTGCAAGTTGTTGCGCCCAAGCATTCGGCTTGGTACCAGTAGGGGTTGGGGGGAACAGCTCCACAAAGTCCTTGGTGGCTGTGATGAGTGCCTGAAGTTGACTCGTATCCACCGGAGGGGCGTCTGTATCGGCGACGTTGGATGTCGAAGCTTCGTTCAGGTGTGCCTTGTGTTCTGTTGCTGTCTCCACTGAGTATCCTATCTGTGCGCTGTTGCCGCTTTGCGTTTCCGCGAGGAGCATCGTTCTCAAAGCGTTTAGTGAGGTTCGCACGCTCGCAAGCCGGTTCGCACATTTGGTTCTATCTTTCTCTTGTGCCAAGCCCCGCAAGGCCTCTACGTGATCAGTCATCGATGCCAGTTGACGCTGACCGGTCGTGGACAGGCTTTCCGCTGAAAACTGGGAAATGAAACGCTCCCAAGACTGCACCTCATTCGCAATTTGCTCAGCCAACGGCTTCGCATCCGACGACTGATTTCCACTTATTGTGACACCAGGCAATGTAGACTTGGCGGATACATGGACTTGGGAGTTCGAAGTATGCACTCCTGGTTTCGTCGTTGCCGTCGGCGGAACAGGGCGAACTGGACGCACCACACGCTGGAAATTCAAGTTTTCCTGAGAGTTGTCATCCTCCTCAGGGTTATCATCGCCTTGGGTTGCTAGACCATAAGCCGCTGCAGCGGTTGCCAGGGGCACAACGAACGCAGAGGTGGAGCCCGAATATGGCGATGGTGATGACTTCCCCCCGGCGGCTTCCTTGAGCTTGGCTAGGTCCAGCTTCGCCTTCTGTAGCTGCTTACGGTAGGCTGCCCGGGCAAGATCAATCTCCTCTCGATAAGCCAGGATTATGCGCTTTGTAGCCTCCTGAGATCCAGCAGCCTCATGGGAAACATCTGCGCTGAGAGTTCGCTCGAGGAGATCCTCAAGGTGGTGAATATGAGCTAGTGCAAACCGAAGGTTCGCAGAAGAAATGCCTAGCGTCTCGGCCTCCTTTGCAAATTCTGCAAGCTGCTGCATTTCTGTGTGATGAAGTTCATGCAGACGACTGGGTGGTGCTTCGGTTTGACTGGCAACGGCGGTGGACAGTGGATTCACTCGGGCTCGGGGTCGCTCAGCACTAGAGGGTGGGAGCGGCACGTTCTGAGGACGGAAAACGTTGTCAGCGCCTGGCCCTGAGAACGGCTGTGAAACCTGCGGTGCCGAGACGAGTAATCGCAGAGGCTGCTGCGCGGTATCAACACCAGTTGTCCTCATCGGAGGGACCGGCACCAAACCCGCTGGAAGTGCAGCGGCATTGGCAGCGGCGGATGAGGTCTTACCACCTGATACCATTGCGCTCTCCTGGACGGTGGCCATGTGCTGAAGCGGCTGGGATCCAGAAAGGAGCGCAACCAAGCCTGTGCCATGGACCACCGGGGCAGTTGTGGTCTCAGATTTTGTCAGGGCTCCTAGGACATCTGTTGTTGGGGGTCTGAGCTCGGCTGGATTACCTGCGGAAGACTTTGCAGGTAGCATATAGGTCGCAAATGGGTCCGGAAGCGCGCCCGCAATGATACTACGAGCCTGTGTTAGACTCAGTCTCTTTGCAATATTCTTGTTCGTCATCCAGGGCAAGGATGCTGGGGCAGGAGGCTCAAGCAAATCGCTCATCGTCTCCAACAGTTGTGCTTTCCTCTTCTGCAATTCCGTCTTTTGTGCCGGTTTGGTCGCTTTTGCGAGGCGAGCGGTGACATCTGCCCATTCTCCAAGTAGCTTCGGGATTTGTGATGCGTTCCTAGGATTTGCGCCACGCAAGATTATCGCACGGCCAATATCGTTGGCATGTCCAGGGCCAAGTGACGGGATGCATAAAATACCCTTAGCAAAGGCCGTATAGACAAGGGGGTTGGGCAGGTAGGGGTGTTCTTTATCTGGCAAACTCCACTGCGAAGGGGCTCTGATAGAAACCGTGTGCCTATTCGAGAAAAGGAAGTTGAGTAGAATACCCATGTCATACCCCAGTTTGGAAATAACAGCCGGAGGGTTGAATTCTTGTGAGACGGCTTCATCAAGTAGGGTACGCACAGCACTCCGGAGCATACGGATTCGACTCGGAAGCAATCCATAGTCGGGATCCGCTGACAAGGTGAGGAAGTTATCAATGGTAAGAGCAGGCAACGGGCTATTGGTCCGTCCAGAATGCATGTTGGCGAGAATCGTAGAGTAAGTATCTTTGATGGCAGAATTAATATTCTTGGGTGGCTTCACAAGAATATTCATCAGCTGTGTGAAGAGCGCGGATCGCTCACCGACAAAACCTTGGGAATATTGGAGCTGATTTTGGACACGTTCCTCAATCGCACGTTCATAGAGAATATTAATTGCATATCGATGCCAATCGTCTTCCACATTGATTTCATCATCCGCGCCGAAGGCTTCAGGATTGTCCAACGCACTTGACGCAAGCGCTGTGGTAGCTGGGGCGGCAGTAGCTACGGCCGCTTGAGTGTCATAGCCCATAGTTCCACTTGACTCAAGAGTCAATCCCATGAACTGTGCAGCAGCTGGACTGACGCCATCACCTCGATCCCCCGGAATGGTCTCATTTTCAAGTAATTGGGGCTCGAAAATACGCTCTAATGCGACGGTTGTAAGCTCCTTTTGGTCTTCGATAGATCTGCGCAGGAACCGGACGCGGTCTCTATACTCGGTTTCTCGACCACTAGGCACATCTGGGGCGAAAATGGCAGCAGCAAGAGGGTGAAGCGGCGTCAATCCTCGTAGCAGAGTGTAGTTGGATGAGACAACCAGGATTTCGTTATAAGCATAAAGTGGCTGTGAGTACACTCCATATTTCAATGCTGCTACACGTGTTGGCTTAGGATCTCCTTTTCCAAGTTCGCGCACAACGAAGTTACCTCGTGGGCCGAGCAATGCGATGTTGGGGTAGCGACCCGCTGCTAGAATATTTAGCACAAGCTGCGTGCACTCGGCGTTGGCGTTGGCGTGGTCATGCGGCTTTGTTGATACCATGACCCCGCCAAGTAACGCAAGTCCTTGAAGTCGGTGAGACAAACGCTTGTCGTTTCGAAGTGACTCGAACAGTTGGTTGCGTACACGTGCGATCGACTTCATGGCTGTGCCGGATACAATATTCTCTCGGCACCACCTCCACTTATCAGACACTGATGCCCATTCATAGAAGGCGTTGATAGCGACGAGATCATCTGATTCATAGTCACCAGCGAGACGGCGCCGCGTCTGCTCCTGAATACCTGCAGCTTCGCTCATACGAGGTACCAAGGGGAACAACTGATTCACAGTAGCGGCGGCAACTGCGATCAGGACAGGGTCGAGACATCCTAAAACGATACTAAGCAGCAATGTTCGTGATAGTGCAGGATCAATCGGCATATCCGAGTAAAATCGACCCAAGTTGGTCAAGCGTTCATCAGCGTCTAAGCCACCAAGCCGATACAATCGCTGTAATGCGCGTGCTACGGCATTTGGCAATGGGGGTTCGAGTGTCCGAGCAAGGAACGCTTCCGCCTCACCAAGCATCGATCGTCGTTGGATCCGCTGGATCAAACGTTGTCGCTCAGGATCACCTGATGCAAGCGCCGTGACCCGTGGGGTGATCAACGACTTGACATAAAGGATGATATCATCCAGACTTGAGCTGAGCAACTCGGGCAGGATACAAGGTGCCATCCACTCGAAGCGTGTTTGCGGATACAAGCGGAAGCAGAAACCTGGTCGAACACGGCCCGCACGACCCGTTCGTTGGATAGCACTCGCTTGACTGACCCATGTTGGCAGCAGGGAAGATACGTTAGTTTCGGCGTTAAATGTCATCTGGTTCACCAAGCCTAAGTCGATGACATAGACCACGTCAGGGACAGTCACTGAGGTTTCTGCGATATTCGTGGACAGAATAATCTTCCACACTCCTGGTGGAGGTGTCTGGAATACCTTGCGCTGCTCATCCATGGCCATTGACGAATGCATTACCAAGACTTGGAAGGCCGTTGGATCACCAAGGATGGGGTTGTCTTGGATACATGCAAGAACCTCCTGAATCACCGCCCACGTGGGGCAGAAAACAAGAATAGCACCATGTGGGAACTCTGGCTTCGGTGGAGGGGGTCCTTGGGGATCAAGTAGCGCACACAATTCAAATGCGTTGTCGTCTCCACGCCAATGTTGAGGACTCGTCCTACCTGCAAATTCCTTCATCTTCTGGAAGAAGGTCTGGTCATCGGTTGTTGCTGCCGGTACCATCACACCCTGCGACTGCGTCGTTTTCGGCTTTGGTGCTGGCGCGGCCTCTTGTTTCTTTGCTGGGGTATCTCCCCTCACTCCGCGAATAAGTTCTCGAAGACGGGCAGCGGCGTCATCTTCATCACTGTCCTTATTGCCTTTATCCAATGATCGGTTTGGCCGTTCAAATTCAAACATTTTCTTCTCCTCGGTGTTGGGCTGAGAGACCACTAAGTCGGGCGGCAGTTGTGGGATAGGAGGTTGATTAGTGCCAAACTGACTTGCGAAGCGCTTCATGGCCTGGGCAAAGATTCGACTTGGGCTCTTCTCTGTCGAGCCGCCCTGCATGAGGCTTGATTTGAAGCCACCATCATGATTAGTAATGTACAGCAGGAGATGAACCAGGATTTCATAGTCTCCCGAGTTTACACGTGTGAGATCCGCAACGTAACGAGTTCTGAATGAATACTTCTCAAGAACTTCGCGCGTCCGCATCGCAGTGCGTTTGGCGACATGCGTAAACTCCTCTTCACTCATGAACGTCGTAGTTTGGGGATTTGGTGCAGTGGTCAGTCCGCACTCCATTTCCATTCGTAACACGAGCGGTCGCGTTTCAGCGGCATAGCGAATCGCGCGCGCGGCCCGCTGGCTCTCAGGAAGTTTCTCAATCTCTGCCCGGATCAGAGCTGACTTCGTTGTCGAAGCCGGAAGATTACCCAGTGCCTCATGATACAACAAGAATCGCTCGAAATCAACTAACTTGCGTCCTGCTCCGAGGTATCCAGTCATTTCGATAATATCATGCAGATGGAAGGTTTGTACAGGATGCGTTCGTCCCGGCACTTGAATGATGGGGGCACCACCGAAGTAGTCCGAAAATTTCTCCGCGTCGATCGTGGCGGACATAAGTACAATTCGTAAGTCCGGGCGGTACTGAGTTACATCACGAATAATTGCCAGGAGGAAATCAGTAAGCTTACCTCGTTCGTGGACTTCGTCAATTACGAGATACTTAACGTTTGCAAGACCCCGCAGTACACGCGACACCAGAGGAGAGTTTTTCGCGGTCCAGTAGCGCTCGTCGGACGGTGAATATCGAAGGTATGATTCAAGCTCAGCGGTGGTCATGTCTCGACGAGACGAACACAAAATTCGGAGCAAGAGACCAATTGTCATGAACACTGCACGTGTTTCCTTCGAAGTCGCATACTCATGGCGAATCATGTAGCCGACTTCACAGCTACCGATATTACGAACAGTGAGTAGACTTTGACGATCCGCCGTTTGATGGTCGGCTTCGGTCGTGTCAATGTTCTCTTCGTCCTCCATCAGATTTGACTCCTCGATGGCCAACTGCAAAAGTTCATCTTGTAGCGTCTCTCGTTCCTCCGGTGATCTAGAGTACGCCAACTGCTGGTTGATCTTGAGCCGCTGCGCTTCAAGTTCTTGTCGTCTTGCCGCAGTCAGGTGCTTCGATTCTAGTTTGTGCTCGACTTGCTGTAGTTTCTTCTCACTCGAGCTTTGGCCCTCGATGATCTTTGATAAATCAAAGCCACGTTCCTCCGCAACGCGCATAGCCAACGAAACAGCAGCAATCCTTCGAGGCTGTGTAACTATCACCCGGCCTTCAAATTGCGACAACGCTTGCTCTGTTAGCTTGATCCCTCGAGCGGCTGCCGAAGCTTCGGCAGCCCGCCGTTTTGCCGTCATATAATCCATAAGGAATTGAGGAACCTGTGTTGACTTTCCACTTCCAGTGTCAGCACATACAATCAGCACTTGATGCTCCTCAAGCGCGGCTAAGATGTGGTCTTGTGCCTGAAAGATCGGCAGCTTTGTAGGTCTGTTCTTGTGTGGTTGCGGCATGAATGGAATCGGAGTTGCGGCGGGCATATCCTCGATCCTGTTGACAGGAAACTTGGTATACGAAATGCGACCGGTTGCGAAATCAATGTAATCTTCTGGATGACTTGCGCGCTCAGGGCGTCCGAGTCGTTGTTCTCGGCGTTTGGCTGCCTCCTGGGACCGTCGTAGGAGTTCTGCCTGCAGGATACCCTTAGAAACGATGTGATCGTCCAAATCGTGCGTCAGATGGTTGTCATCAAAGTACTGGAACACAATGTCAGACTTAGGCTGCTTAACCTCACTGCTTTCAGTCGCTTTCAGATCCTCGGCGTCCACATCGTCCAGGAATTCTCCCAAAAGCACATCGTCTGCATTCTCTCCAGTGACTTCTGCAGTAGCAGCGGCAATAATACGTGCGCGCGCAAGTTCACCAAGTGGCTTCGCTGGTTCTGACTCCGGCTCCACAGTGTCAGAGTCATTTGATCCTTTACCAGCGTTTGAATCTTTCGCTTCGGCTTTCTCAGCCGTACCTGCTTGTTTCAGCTCGGCTTGCTTCTTGCGCTCGGCGACGCGTCGACAGATAGAAGCAATCGCGTTGCGGTCCTGCCGCTCTGCGCTCGCGACAAGCAGGCGGCCGTAAAGCCCCTCAAAGCTTTTCAGTATTTCATTGCCATGCCTTGGGACTTCAATCGTGACATTGGTCGCGATATTTTGTTTCTTCTGCGCTTGGTTATACCTGCGGCGGATAAGCGTTAAGCGCCGATTGGCGCCACTCCCCCTGGATCGACTGAGCAGCTGAGGTACGCCTGCTCTTTCAAAAATTCCGTGAATTAACGCACGTTCCTCCGACGAAAGTGTTGGCGGTAGGATCACCGTTTCGATGCTTTGATCGGTGATAAAGGTTATGATCGCATCTATAATCTCAGGATGAATCCTCCCTCCCAATGTGCGATGGATATCAAAGTTTTTGAGTCGCCCGAGAGTGATCAATCCTGAACCATGCGCTGCGGCGGCGGTTGATCGCTGGGCATGCGTACTTTGCGAGCTATTACTCAACTGAGACTTTTTGGACATGGCCGAGTGGTATTGGCGTGAGATCACGCAAATCTGAGCTGTGGGTTCTGTATCCTTGGCTGTAGATTTAAGATCTCCAGTTGACTTCGAGTATGTAGGTGTAGACGTCCTAGTGAGCGTTAAATTGGCGCTTCTGTGTGAAACCGAAGTGAATGCCAAACGAAGTGCGTTGTCAATCACGTGCTTGCTTCGTAGGAGTGTGAACATGTAGTTCAGAAGCAATCTCGTGTGGTGGTGTTAGCGTGATAACAGCGCTTCAAGTGGTCGTGCTTAGGAAGACAAGACCAGTGCGTGCATGGGCATGTATACCTGCTCACTGACACATCAAGTTAAGCTCCGAACCTTGCGTTGGTGTGGTGGTAGAACAGAGGGTCAATCGAGCAGGAGGACCTACACAGCACGCTGGATATGGCTAGCTAGGACTAGAGAGAGGTGCGTTGGGTAATGGCATGATGTGAGGCACAACTTCGCATATGATCTGCAGACAGCCATCTGGATCTATCCACTTCTTGAAGTATCACACCGACACAAGTCCTGGCACAGTTTCTGAGCCTATGGGCTTCGGGGTTGGCGCGACATACTCGGTCAAGATGTTCAGCTCCGGCACTGCCAAACAATACATAGCTCGATCTTCCGCGCAACCGCTCCACTGCGTCTGCGGCGGCGTGTATACTCCCAGCTCTTTCTCTTTCTCTAATAGGATGAGGCTCGGTCGCTAGGAGGTGGGCGGGACGCTTGCGGTGTGGGAAAGCCGCGTGAATCAATTAGTCTCACAGTATATACGCACTCATCCTCACTATAACTGCGCGTTGCCGGAGAGATCCTGGTGAAGCCCGGCTTCAAGCGCGTCTCGCGGAGGGACCAGGTTTGGAGTGCTTTTGGGAAGGTATTCCGTGATTATGCGTGGGATACCAGGCATAGGATTCAGGCCCACACCGGCGCAGGCATAGAACTACTCGTGGCCGTTATTAGATCCACTCATCAACCACACAGCCCTGAGATTTCGATACGTTTTCGTTCTTGAATAACAACCTGGAACTATTCGTCCTGGCCCGGAATGAATTCGACTTCTCTGACAGTCACATTTCGCGAGTCTACTACGCAACGGACGAAGAAGCGCAAGGTGATCTGACTCCGGTCGAGTTTATCTCAAGGGAAACTGCATGCACACACTGGCTTAGCAACTCGTATTTATATACACACCCGACTTGAGGTTTTGTATTCTTTGCTGCTTCAGCGAGCCGGAGAGTGGGCGGACGGATCATCCGGAGGTGCGCGCACACGTCTTATGTGACGTAATGCGCAAATCAGTGAGGAACGTCGGACGGTTGCCAACACGTGCGAAGGCTCTCTCATAAGTGTAATACCTGCAACATCGAATGCTTGTCAAACAAACGCAGGCTTACTCGTCCTTGAATCGATCCAAAGCACCTCGAGTACGCTTGCCGAGTGCAACCTCTTCACGCTCAGCGCGGCGTTCTTCAACCTCCTTTGCAGCCTTCTCCAAAATCTCATCCTTTCGATCAAGTTCCTTGTAGCCAACGTTGGCAAGATACTTGCGATGCAACTTGTTGAGCACCGAATTGCGCCCCTTCATGCGGTTGCGCTCGAGATCGATCTTCGCCAACAGGTTCTGGCGTGCTGCCTCCTTACGCTCCTCATAAGCCTTCTCTAGGTTGTCACCGGACATGACGCCGAAGGCGTTGCGGTCCAAAGTGATCATTTCAGGCTGCAACTTCTCGAGCAAGCTGCGAACGGTCTGATCCTGACGCTGCTTGCGAGTCTGGAATGGATTGGCTTCGTACGTATCGAAGTTGGCTTCACCGGAGCCCGGCACAATCATTGAGGTAAAGCCACGCTTATGACCAACACCCATGACATCCTCCCAGGGGCAGAAGCGCAGGTGTGAGATACTATTTCCACCATAGAGTTCACGCAGGTAAGGCTGATGTGCCTTGGTCTTAATGGCATCCTTCCAAACCTAGATGGAGAACATGAGAACAGTAGATCATTCGATGAGGTTCAGTTAGTTTTGCTATTCCTTTAGGCGAGCATTCAAACCATTGATGGACATGCGATGCAAACGAAGAGTAGGAATAATAAGGCCACTGGCAATGTAGGCACTCCAAGAGACACATAGCAGGATGAGGGAAGCCCTGCGATGCATGATTTTCTTGACGCGTCATGTCATTATAGCAGCGAGTAAAATCACCACAGACGTGATACCAGGTCAGTGGTGGAGTGAAGCTGCATACAGTTTGAGAAGCGAAACGAACTTGAAATACAAGCTAAAAGGGCACAGCAACGTGGGTTCTAAAAATACACAATGTGCAAAGAACGTACCTGTACATGAGGGCCAAAACCTAGTCCAAGCAGGCCAGTTTGACTGATATCCATCGTTTCGACAGGTCGAAGGGTCGTATAGCTGTGCAGTTCCTTGAATGTTCGCATATCCCAAATTTTTACCTTCGAGTCTGAGCCGGAGGTTGCCATGTATCGTCCACTTGGGTCGATGGCAAGCGCTTCGACTTGACTATGATGGGCCAATAGCTTGACAGCGGGCTCGGGATCATTGGGTGTCCACAGTGTCACTTGACCATTTGAGTGACCAACGTGGATCACAGCGTTTTGTGGATTCTGGCGCATGACATTTGTTTCGCCCAATCGCGTCTTGTGTTCACAAACCATGTGACCGATGGAAGTATCTCGGTACCTGAGGACACCGTCCTTACCGATCGTCACAAGCAAGAAGTGATAGGGCAGGAACTCCAATGCAGTGGGTTCAACGTGATCTAGAAGTTCGTGCAGTTCCACACCGTTATCGTCATATAAGTAAACACCATACTTTTGTGCTACAGCGAACATCGTTTCGTTGTGTAGGAACTGAACATCGCGGATTGTCTCCTTGACGTGAATTTCAGTTAACAACTTGAACTTCTGCCAGTCCATGAGCGCAATGTGACCTCGACGGCCACCCATGAGCAGGTGTCGTCCAGTGCGCGTGTAGTCAATGCTGTAGGGTCCAAACTGTGCCATATTCAAATCAAACATCTTCTTCCGGGCCGATTCACTCAACATGGACTTGATCCTATCCTGCGTGAGTACGGCAGTGTTAGCTAGTCCGGTTTCGTCCTCGAATTCGATGGCACCCTGGTCTTGCGTCAACAACACCTTGAACTCCTCCTTCTCCTCTCGTGAGAGCTTCTCATGGAAGCTTGTTTCCTCAAGCTTGCGTTTCAGTTTGAGGTTCTTGACATTCTCGAATTCCTTTTCAGCTTCCTCCTTGTACTGCTTGTGCCGTACCTTGCGATCGTCCAGCTTGATCTCATAGCTGCCCTGACCGGGTGCAGGTTTGAAGGGGTCGAACTTCTTCTTCTTGTCACCCTTCCTGGACGAGGAATGCGACGAAGACGACTGCGCATCGGCAGCGGCAGCAGTGCCAGATTTGATGTGTCGCTTGACGAACACCGGGTGGTGCACCGTGGTCGATTCGATTGTCACGGTATCTTCCTCCTTGAACTCGAGAGTTTGTGTTTCGGTTTGGGGCTTAGCCGGGGCCTGAGTGGCACCCGCCTTCTTGCCAAACTTCTTATTTTCGCTCATTTTGTGTGCTTTCTTTGTGTTATAAAGCAGCTCGGGTCACTGCGATTCCACGCTGCGTTTACACTCCGCGGACTTGTTCCGGACTCTACGGCAAAGTGCAGAAACTGCGCGTAGCTTTCACTGCTATCGAGATTCAAGTGGAAAATACGCGTCTAGGCTACCTGCTTTGTCGAATAAGTCTAATTCCTGACTCAGTGGCACCTAGCTATGCCTCTTATTTGAGCGTCAAAAGTTTGCCTCTCGCACACTTTTTTCAGTCGGTTTAGCCGGATCAGGCTAGCACTACATGGCACCTTTTTTCCCGAGCGGCTGCCAAAGTTTTACGAGCGGAGGTGAGCTGCACTTTGCTAGGCTAATCGCCCGATGGGGAGGCAGCAGTGTGCGTGTTGTTAGCGTCGATACACACTCCAGATCCTACTCTAAATGAACGTGGGCATTGTATGCCATCGCGTCCTTCGCCCATGATGGATGAGTCGACTCCACAATGCGAGACTGCGTGAGGATGTAGCCTGTATTACGTGCTTAGTAAAAGATCAATGGAACGTCCATACTCGTTGAACAGTATTTAGCGAAGAAGGGGAGCCAGAAGTAACTGCACATCACTGAGTAACATGATGTTGCAGTGCGAACCACTGAGCTGGCTAATGATGACAGGTGGGCGGGGAAGAAGATATGTGACACTGAGGAGGATGATTACACACATTAATACATTGGACAGGGTGGATGATGGAACACCCATGAGAAGCGACGCGCATCACATCGATGCGCGCGTGGGCTACTAGATTAACCTTCCATACCAAACTCCCGTGTCCATTCATCCTGTCGAATCAAATCAGCCTGGCTCACAGACGGCTTGGTGTTCTTCACCGCGGCCATGAAGTGCTTTAGACTCGGGGCGGGCGGCAGGAGCTTCGGCCCTTCAATGTCGTAGAGAGACATCTCAACCGCATCCGGATCGCCTGGTGAGCATGGCGTCCACATGAAGGGCTCCTTGCCGTTAGGATCTGGTACTTTCTTAAAGTGAGTGGCGTCTCGGCAGAGTCTCACAGGAGCCATAAGCGCTTCTCGGACGCACACACTCATATCTGAACCTGACATGCCCTCCGTGGCACGTGCGAGTTTGATAATATCATTTTCGGATAGTTGCACCTGGGGTGATTTCTTGATCATGATCTTGATCATTTGCGCTCGAGCATGCACATCGGGAAGTGGGATATAAACACGCTTCTCGAAACGGCGTCGAATGGCAGAGTCGAGTTCCCATGGGACGTTGGTCGCGCCTAGAACGAGAATACCATCGTTGCCCTTACCAACACCTTGCATTTGGACCAGGAACTCAGTCTTGATGCGTCGCGAGCTTTCGTTTTCACCTTCGCCACGAGCACTGCAGAGCGAATCGACCTCATCGATGAAGATAATTGCAGGGGCATTTTTCCGAGCGAGCTCGAACAGGTTCCGAACCAGACGCTCAGATTCACCCTGGTACTTGGAGACGAGGTCTGATGAAGATACAGACAAGAAACAGGACGAACCGGCTTCTGTTGCAACGGCTTTGGCGATGTGCGATTTACCAGTACCTGGTGGACCGTAGAGCAGGATACCTCGCCATGGCTTGACATCACCTTGGAACAGCTGTGGGTACTTTACCGGCAGAATGACGGCTTCTTGCAGCAGCTTCTTGGCATTCTCGAGCCCAGCAACATCGGCCCAGCTCACGTTCGGCTTCTCCTTCACGATTGCACCCTCGAGAGCAGCCATGAGCTTAGCAGTCTCAGGATCGGTCTTCTCCTCTTTCGAGTTAGGGTTTTCGGCCTTGGCACCCGTGGAGCCGTCGGCACCTGCGGTTACTACAGCCTTGGGCTGAGCGAGCCAGGACTTGAGCTGCTCGGCACGCGCCATGTACGCCAGGGTCTTGTCCTTCACTGCCTGCTTCGCGCGTTCATTCTTGATGTACTTCAGACCGGTGATGAAGTAGTTGAGTGCCTGTGTGTATAGACTGAGCGCCTTCTCGTACTCTTCATTGTTGTCAGCAGCTACAGCCTCTTTGGCTAGCTCCATTCCCTAGACAAGAGTGTGAGAACCCGGGGCAACGTGGTCGACATGACGATGAGGTGAAAAAGTGGCATTCAGGGCCAGGATCTCGATGGATCCCCTGATGCTAAGCAAAGGTTTGCCGAGGCACAACATCTCACGTACCTTGGGAATGAATGTGTTGTCCATGTTTTGGCAGGGCTGCTCCGATATGCCTCGAAACGGCGGCGAAAAGCGACTGGATTCTGAGTTTGATCACACGAGGCTGAAACAGATCGAGATTTTAAGGCGGCTGACCTTGGTTTCCTGAGGTACAAGCGAAATACTTCGAGTCTATATCAGAGGATAGATCCGCATCCAGGATTGACCATGTGAATCAAGTACAACAACCCCGGTTTTCAAGTTCACATTCCACTATGCCACTTGATTGGATCTTCCCAAGAAATTCTCGCGAGAGGGGTATACACGCAGGGTTGAGGTGAGTTAAAAACCTCAGAAAATCACAGGATTTTGTGGAGTGTTGTGTCGGAACACAGTGGTGTGTTTTATGATATTAATCCACTAGCACAGCGGGGTGACGCGAGATGTACACTTTTGGGACGAGGGCCCATTCCCGCACCCCCGACTGCGGTGACCTAACCGTTGCCACCTTTTCAGTCCTGAAAAGCGAAAATGAAACGCTGTTTAGTGCTGGGGGGAGTGTGTGGGATGCGGATGTATTGTGTACTGCCCGCTTGTGATCTATATTGGATCAATTAGACGATGTTGTGGTGATACTATTTATGCATTTTAATCGCGTGTTATACCCTTGATCTACCCTCAAAACTGTCGCACAAATCACGTGAAGATCTCGGATTCACTCCCTCAGAGCGCTTCTCAAGCATACATCGTGCTTGCAATACCTCGCGCCATGATGGTCTACGCTCACGTTGCTGCCTCTATGCTACACCTTCCCACCGCCCATCTAGTCTTGGTAAGCATGTATGTTTACGAATATGCTGCGGGGCTTAAGGTCCGGACTCAGCACTTCCTTACGTACAGTGCCAAGTCCACGATCAACAGCATAGTTAGCATCGGCACTTCGGTACGTGCATAATCACTGGTGTATGGCTCATGCCTGCGCGCGGACATACACACTGCCGCGCTTGCCCTCGCTCTCCGTAACCCCAACTCGCATTGCCCATCGCCGAGGAGTTTCATTTCTTACCATTGCATGACGTTCAAATCTTTCTCACTGTATAGACGCTGACCCTGCTGCAACGCCTTGCGGGATCCGTTGACCCGATGGAGGAGAAGCGCCGACGTAGGGAGCGGAAGAGGCAGAAGCGCGCCCGTATGCAGAACATGGATCGAAATGAGGACGCTGTCATCATCCCAGGAGACCACTCTCGAAGTGATAGTGGGCGCTCGTACAGCGGGCGAGGCAACAGCAACAGCCACAACACCTTCGACCACGAACACAAGTCTGGCAGCAAACCATCAACTACTGCTGTTGACCCTAACAATCCCGAGAGCACACTCTCGACAGCTGAAATCCTGGAACAAATGAAAGCACTCAAGGCCCAGCTCGAGTCCTTTGCGAAGCTTCAAGAGGAGCTCGCCAATCATAAGCGTGCGCTTGAGCAGGCCACCGCTCAAGCGGTTGCTGCCGCACAGGCAGTTGCCTCTTCATCCCACACATCGGCTGTACCAGCTACAGCTGCAGCGGCTGCGCGACCAGGCCAGCTACCTCCTCCACCACCACCATCTTCCGCACGTGCTAGTCAGTTGCCACCACCTCCACCGCCTTCTTCGGCAAGACCTGGTCAGCTGCCGCCGCCACCTCCTCCCTCGAGCCAGCGCGCAGCTGCAGGCTCCAACTCGCTAGGTGATGCTCTCGCCGAAGCAGCAGCTCGAAGGGCAGCGGGTGGTATGACTCGAGCTGCGTCGATCTCGGAGTCGTCGTCCCAGTCAAGTGAGTCCGATTTTGGTAGCATCGCTGCTGCAGCGGCTGCAGCTGCAAAGGCGCGCGCCCTTCGTCCCGCTGGCTCGACGCAAGTCACCACCATTGACAATGGACCGGCACCCATCACCCGCACTGACATCTTCAAGCAGGCTGCCGCGCGTGCTCGTGAGATGGCCGATGCTCGAGCCAGACGATCAGCAGAAGAGGCAGCAACTGGTCCTCAGCCACTCGGAGAGCGCAAGATGCCCCCGAACGGCACCACACCATCCACGACCACCTCGAGGTCAAAGCTTTCTCCCTCAAAGGGTGCTTTCCCCGGGCTGACGGAGGGTGTTCCGGAAACAGTTGTTCAGGCCATTCGTCGGCGATACCGAGGTGGCCGAGAGTCATTCGGTACTTGGGATGTTGCTCCATCTGACAATAAGGAGAATGCTCGAAATTAATTTGGATCGATGGAGAGATGATGTTTCGGTACACACAACCGTACCTCGAGAGTCCACACAGGACCCCCGTCCAAACCTAACCTTGTCAGTTCGATCCACGAAATCCCAGCCATTAGGCGAGTGCACAAGCGCGTTTTTTTCTCCAAATCCCCAGTGACTTTGTTGCACGATCGTAGAGTGTTCTAATTCGTTGTTATAGGCTATGTATATTCCCTCCCTTTGTACCAAATTCCCCCTACCTGACCCACATAGTTACCATTACGTCCTCCTTTACCTTCATTTCATTTCGGTTGGCCTACCTCAGTGCCGCTTGTCGTAGCGTCTTAGCTGCCCTACGACCCATTGAGGCTCTAGATCCCGCGCGGAATCTTGTTGTTATGTGTCACGGGACCGAGTTTCGTCCGTGTGGCATGCAGTATATACTCAAAGTCCGTTATCATAAACAAAGATAACCGTAATTATGATGCGGGTACGACGATGGGTAATAACAATGCAAAAATGCGTGCATGTATGTTCATGTATATACAGTGAATAACTTAGTGGACCATTAGGATACATCGTCGGATGACTAGACCAGTCTTACTATATCAGATTACAGCGGAATCAGATCGTCACCGTCGCAGCGAGGCTGCTGCTGTTGCATCCGCCTGACCTCCTCTTCAAGAGCCTGCGTGCTGATCGCAAGGTCAGGGTTCGTGTCGAACTCTGAATCGCTTACGTTCTCGAGATTCTCAGTGCTGAGTGCGGATGTAGAGGACTTTGTTGCTGTAGTTTTGCTTCCTTTGCTTCCTGTGCGTGCTGATGTGGAAGATGCAGTCGTGGTGGCTGCAGATTTGGTCTGCGTCTTGGATGATGTTGCGGCCTTTGTTTTAGTTGCCGCGCTTGGTGATGCTGTCGAGCTGGCGGCTGCCGCGGTTGATGTCCCTTTTGCACTCGATGACGACTTGCCAGTAGTAATCGGTTTCGTGGCGGATGGTCCAAGTGCTGGAGTGGCTTTCACCGCTGCGACACGGGTTCGGCCTGCAGCAACACGCGCCGGTGGTAGGCCTGCCGTACTGGGTGCCTCAATTGGCGCGAGTTGTGATGTGTCAATGGTGGCTTGGACTGGAGCAGCCTTAGCTGCCGCCGTTCGACTTGCCTTCATTTCGTCCAGAAGCTCGAGTTCGTCAACCTGCTGTGGGGTAAGATTCAGGTGCACGCCGGCGGGAACGGAACGAGGGTCGTCAATGGTGACTACATGCGCACCATCAACTACCAGCGCAGGATTGTGGGCGAGATGCGGGTAGGATCCCACACCACCGCTTGGCTTGTCCACTGCCACTCCACCGAGTTCAGGCCGTGGTCCGTCCACTTCAAACTGCACGATCTCGTCACCCTCGGTGAATATGAGCTCGCCAGGGAAGGTTTCTTCGACCATGCCGTAGTCTTCTTCTGCGTTGAAGTGCTCCAGCTGGATGCCGTAGCGGCTCGCGAAATTGCGCTCTTCTTCATCCAGCGCATTCTCGACCTGCATGTGGGAGTTGAGTGAAAAGTAGAGGTTTTGTGAGGCTAGTGGGAGGTCTTGCCCGGATGGCCATAGATGTGAATAGAGGCGGCGATGGGTGTCATTCATGCAGATGATTCTGGGGGGTGGGGCCAGCATACATATGTCAAAAGACGTACCATAGAATGACTTCGTCTGGAACACCGGCACACACGAGAAATTCGAGGATATAGCCTGAATACGCGTATAGCGAGCACAAGAGCTGCCAAGCATAGGATGGCAATTCCAAAGCCTAATAATACGTCCATGCTTTAGACCTACTCAAGCTTCCTACTACTCCAAACGTGACCATTCGACGATGTATCACGTCGTCTTCAAAAGTGATTCCATCCACCCGTCTGACTGCCGAGCAGTTCGAAGCCAGTCTTAGGACAGCTAGAGATGGCAAGCAGCAAGCCATGGTCATTGTCTCTGACGCACATTGCAGTGGTGAAGGTGCATCCTGCAACGCGAAACGTGCATTCAGATAGTATCGCGTGCGGAGATTCTTGGTAGTGGGCAGGAATTCTATGGGTTTGGGCGGATGTATGAACATGGCGAGTGTGTAAAGAAGGACCTGACACGAGCAAAAGAGTGTTATGAACGAGCCTGGAAAGCGGGACATTTCGGGGTCTCTAAGACACTTCTCAATCATTTCTTTTCAAGGCAACTTAAGATCGTCTTGTGGATAAGAGCCAGCCTTGCAGTCCAGAGATAATAGAGACTCTCTCTGATGCGGAGAACAAAGGAATGGGGCCGCAATGGTTAAGCTCGCAGCATATTTACATGGTACGCTTGCGGATTATGAACACGCCGCATGTTGGTATCGGCTAGCAGCGTACAGCCGAAGTGCAGACGGGCACTACGGACCCGGGTGGTGCTATGAGCATGGCCAGTGTGTGCCTCTCGACCTCAACAAGGCCCTGACGTTGTCGCTGCAATTCGATGCAATTCGAGATATTGCTCTAAAATGGTGACCAAGATAGAGAAGTCGATATCCCTGGACCAACCAACGTATTCACAGTATATCGGATTTTGGACTATACAAACGACCAGTGCAGGAGTACTCAGGCACCAACATCAGCATACCTGTGGTGCTAGGTGGGCGGTTGAGTTCTTTGGGCCGCGATCATCATTCCAACCTGACCTGAGGAGCAACGCGTAGCGAGGGCATCAATAGTGTACCTCAGGTCTAGAGTACTTGGATCAAGTACGACAACTCATCTTGATACCGACTCCTCTTCCGTCTCCGCTTCTGTCATTAGCTTTTACAAGTCCAGATCTTTCAAGAGGGCCTCCAACGCTTGAAGGTCGGCAGGCTCTTGGTCTGAACTTTCTTTCACTTTGCTCGAAGATTCCGCCGCTGCAACTTCTACAGGCTCTGCATGAGAGGCGGTTGGTGGTACAAGCTTAAGAATAGACTCGACCATTGATTCAAAGGATTCATCGGGATCTTTGCTTCCACCTTTGCCTGGTGTTAACGGAGTTTGTTTCCTCTCTCCTTGAGTGGAGTGGGAAGTGCCGGTTGATGAAACCTCATCCTGTGCATTGTCACGCTTAATAGCAATGTGACGGACAACGTCTGGATCGTCATCATCTTCGTCCTCTGGCTGGGTCCACCCTGATGCCACAACAGCCTTGTCGTCATCGGTCGACTTCGGTTGACTTTCACTCTGGGTTTGCGCTCGTGACTCGACAGGCAGTTCTATCCGTGCGTTAGCCTGAGAGGTTCTGGTGTCATTCGTCTGTGTCTTCGAGGCCTCCTCAGGTGCGACCGCTGTGGTGTTTGTCGTTGGGCTGACGCTCTCCTGAGCGAGGACCTGTTGAGCTGGCATCTGTGGAACGCTCTCAGTTTTGGACTCATCGTTTGAGATATTTGTGGGCGCGGGTTGCGAAGACTCTGCGAAAGTGCCATCCTTGGGATCATAGTCAGGAATAATGTTAATATCGCCAAATCTCTTGGCCGCAAGGAACGGTGACGAATCGGTTGCCAAAGTGGCACCACTTGGTGCGAGGGTTGGGATCGATTGTGGAGGTTTGGCCGTTTGAGATGGCGCAGACACTTCATCTTCCGCTTTGTGGCTGGGATCCTTGACAGTCACTCCATGAGTGTACGGGACGAGTCGTGTGATAACACGAATGATTTGCTCTTCAAGACTATCTTGAGGCGTTTCGAGCTCTGCACTCGCTCCTGCTGCTAACCCATCTCCTTTCGCTCCAGCGGAATCCAGGGCGTGTAAGTACTGCAAATGCAATAAAATGTGCAATGCAACATCTGGGGCAGCTGATAGATGCGGGAAATCACCGCCATACTTGAGTTTAGCAACGCGCACACCTGTTAGCTTCTTGTGGAGACGAGCACGCGCAGCGGGATGCAAATGAACTCCTTGGCTTGGGCCCTCCCGCGCACCATACGAAACTTCGTCTTCTGGTTCTGCAAAGATGGTGCGAGAAAGTGCCTGCATTGCTGGATATGCGTAGTCATCGTTTGTTATTTGGGCAGCGGCCTCTTCATACGACTCCGCTGCAATGAACGTCTCGAGTAGAGAAATTCGTCTTGGGTTGAACGTGGCTGGATTGGGCGACGGCGCCTTCGCCTTTGTGCCGCTGAGAACAATCCGCGAAGCGAGCTCCTCCTGCGTAAGCTCCTCGAGGTCCTGCAATACAAACTCAGCGGCTTCTGGGAAGGGCGTCTCCTTGGGAATCTGGTTATAGAAAGTGTCCAGCAACACAAAGGCGGGGATATACGGGACCGCCTGTAGCCAAATGCTGGACTGCTCCGTTGCAATCGTGTCACAGTACGCGTTGGCCAAAACAAGCGAAGCAACGAGATGTGGGAAGTGTCGAACGAGGTAGAGAGACAAATATCCTGACAGACCCTGGGCAAATATGTGTGCCCTTCGCACGTTCATTTCACGCATGAGCAGCGCAAACCCGGCACACCACTCATTGGGTGTCCAATAGTCGGGTGCTTGTGCGGCGATAACTCGCAGCCCCGTGGGCTTCAGCAAAGCGACGACCCGGAAGAACTGGAGCGCGGAACCCAAGAAATCTGGGAGGAGCACGATCGGTGTGTGAGGTGACCTGGGGTTGACTTCGTATACGACCCAGTTCTTATCGCGTGTCGCGACGAGCTGCATAAGATGAGTGTTGTTAAGTGGGGCATGCACAGGCGTAAGTATCCATGTATCATCACAAAACATGATTGGAGGCTTTGAGTTGGACATTCTTGGTTCGATTACGTACCGTGCGCGAGACGCTCGCCCGAAAGTCCTTGAAGTCCTGAGAGTCCGCGATACTCTGGGCGCTCCGACCGGGTTTCCCACGTTCCATCCTGGCACGACTGTGAGATCTAATGAACGTGGAAAAGTAAGAGACGGCTTGAAAAACCAGCCTACGGAGTGGTTTCGGGTCTGCTTTGGAGGAGTACGCATTAGGAGACGAAGGTCCGTGTGGGTGTTAGGTGATAACCATAATGTAAGTGTATTCTAAGTTGTTGTGGGGTATTATACAATGCCGATGCAACGCTAGGCGTGGAGATAAGACTTGTGAAGTCGAAGTAGCCGCTCTGGGGAGGGAAATTGCTGAGTCAACAGTCTAGTCGATACCTAATGGCCAACGCAAGAGGTCACTCACTAGAATGCCACTACTTTCTCGGCCTCGCGTCCACATTTTCCTTCACTTGCACATAGTAAAACTGCCCAAAATCCGGGTTCGAGATAAAGTTCTCGACGGTTGACGGCCTCAACTTGACTGGAAGCTCGAAGTTCTGGTTTGCTGGCACCAGGCCAGAGGTGTGATTCACGGCCAACCTGGCTACAGTCACCATTTGCTCCACCATCGCCTGCAGTCGCGTGGCACATGCCTCAGTCTGGGCGATGGTCTCGTCCTCGTGGATAATCGCACGCACCGGGGCCACAGCCACTGGGTTGCCCGAGCGTGCAGTGCCCAGTGCTCGAGCCAGGGTGCCGAGCTCGGTCACAACTCGCTAGAGTCCATGTTTGGTTGTCATTTAAAGACGGGTGAGTGAGATACAGCCTCGTTTTTGTCATTCACAGAGAAGGCTCACCAGCGAAAATGTTGTAGGAGGTGTAAACGAGAGTACGTACTTCAGATGAGTCGTGCAAACCCTTGGATGTAGCGAGGTGGGAAGTCGCTGACATCGTTTGTGACGTTGCTGCTTCACAACACTCGCGTCACGCTGAGTTTCCGACCTGTTGCAATTCTGCTAATGAGCTCCGAATTCGGCCTTGGTGACTAGCTTGAATACAGGCCGGCCTGAGAATCGTGTAGACGTCGGTACTGATATACGGTGTTAACATCAGAAGAAAGTAAAGGTCGATGAGGTTAATTGATTTCAATTGGAATTGACACCATACATGGTAAGATGTGATATGATACTGTATGTACGTGTACGTGCATGCCCTCGACCCCAGACTCGATAACACAGGTTGAGTTGTGTAACTGACAGTTCGTCATCGAGACGGCTGAAACAAACAGGAAAACATGAGGCTAACAGACAATGAAAACAAAAACATATGTAGGAAAATGATGAGTTGTTCGCGGTGGAAAGAATCGGTTTGATGAGCTGAATACGTCTTGCCATCTCAGGTTGCGACCAGAGGAGCGCAATCGACAGGATTGCAACTCCGAAGGACCGCGTCCGTCCGTCCATCCATTCATCCATTCGTCAGGCGATCACTCACTTATGCCGAACCATATCTCTAACAGATGATGAAGGTTGCACCACCAGAAGACAAGGCTCGTGAGCACAGGGACGAACACTCTTGACGCAAGACGCGGTGACGTGTGAGAAATGCAGCATCAGCAGTGTGATCTTGCATGTTACAATTGCCCGATGCTAATATCGGAGCTCTCAGAGAAGACATCGAATGCAGGTAAGAGAGCCTCGATAGTCTTGCAAATGACCACATAGCATCCTGGCTTGTCGAACACATGTGTGAGTGGCGAGTCCTTGCTTGTGAAGGTTTTAGCCATTTCGTACACTTTGTCCTTTTGGTTCTCAAGCAGACGCGCAACCTGGGCCTCATGACCTCCGTTCTTGATGCGAACCAAGCTGAGCGTGCATTGAACGGCGATGAACGTTGCTGCCACATTGGCCTTCTTCACACGCAAGAGCACCTGAGTAGCATCAGCCCAAGTAGCAGCGGTAGTGATCTTGGGTGGATCAACGGCCATGTGTACCGGGTAGGTAGTCAGGGCTGGCATACGAGCAAACTTGAACTTGCTCGAGCTTGCATACACGTCAAGCACAACATCGACTCGTGTGGACGAATCAGGTGAGGCGACCAACAAGTTGTACTCACCTGGCTCAAGGACAAGCTCGTTCGAGTTCGCGAGGGTGTTGACCTTGGCATTCAAAATGAATACACCAGGTGTCTGCAGAGTGATGTAGTCGCACGGCTTAGTGGGCTTCATCAAGCAGATCAAATAGTACTCAGATTTGAGCAAGGTGTTACGTCGAACAACTGGGACCTGACTGAGAACCACAGTGGTCTGCTCCTCACAAACGATCTTGAACTGATGATTACGCTGTGCTTGAACATAGGTGCTGGTTGGGCTGGCTTCGAGGATAATTCTTTCGCGGATGTGAACGGGGAACTTCTGCATGGATGGGAAACGGCAAATGTAAATCGTTCTGAAGTGCATTGCGAAATCGTTGACACTCATCCAGAAGACACCATCAGGACTTTCAGCGACGTCCAGCAGCTTGCGAAGCGCTGGGGTCCAGCAGGGTGAGGAGTCGCTCCAGTCACCCGTCCATTCGACATCGCCCCATGGGTTACGGAGCTGAACAAGCCAAACTTGGTTGCCTCGGCTGTCGGTGATGCTTCTGCAGTCCAGAATTGAATATGCGTGACCCATTGCAATACCATTGATCTTATCATCGTGGGTGCTGCCCTCTCGGGAGATACTACCAGCGCCCATCAAGCTGCCACGCTCCATCTCACGACGAATGAGTTGCACGATACCATCGAGGTCTGGGCGGTCTCGGTTGATTGGGACCATCGCTGGAAGACCACCAGTGAGATGGGCAAGCGCAGTGGAGACGTAGCTGCCCTCGATCTTGGAGTAGCCACCGAAGAGCTTTGCGTAAGCACGCTCTACGATATATGGATACAACTCGTTGCTCTGGCGAGAGTGTGCCAGAGCGCGGTACTGCGCACCGGCTGCATCGACGGTGACGTACTCTGCACGGTCACCGAGCATGAACCGAACAGTGTACATGCCTGGCACAGTTTGGACTTCGGTAACAAGCGCACGCAGGAAAAGGGTAGGTCGTTGCGTAGTGACGGCCAACGCTGCAACAAGGTAGCAGTCACCAAGGCCGCCCTGGATGATTTCAAAGGGCTCGACCGGCAAAATGATAAGCTCATAGTCGGCGGGATTAAGCGGAGGGAAATCATCCGCAGGGTAGCTCTCCTCATATGGGAAGTCTGGGTCACGGAAAGGAACTTGCTTTGGAGCGGACTTGCTGATCTTCTCAACAGCATGCAGTTTGCCGCGGGCCTGCTCAAGAATTGCCTTAGCCTGCTCAAGGCTCTGTTTGTGTTTCAGAGGATCCTTCGGCATGTTGGTGTACAGTACACGCATTTCTCGCTCGACGGCGGCCATATCCTCCTGCACCTCCTTCCACTCTGTGGCATAGTCATGCGTATCGCATCCAGCGTACTTCTTCGCAGGACCGTCGAAAGGACCATGACCGAAGTGCAGCGTGCGGCGGCAGAGGGTGCAAACCTCTTTGTTGCACAATCGACAGGTATACAGCACCTGCAGCTTCTTGCGAGATCCAAGGCAAACGTCATCACTGGCAGACTGAAGTGCCTCCTGGATGAACTTCTTGATCTCAGCAACCTTAAGCTCATACGCCTCTGCCTGATGGCTCTTCTCTAACTCCTTAAGTTCGGTAACGAGCTGACGGTATCGCACCTTATCTTCCTCCGAGAGGAACTTCTCCGGATCTGATGCAAGTTCCTCATTGAACTTCCTCTCGGCTTCCTTGATGCGCTCTTCGGCCTCGCGACGGCGTCTCTCTTCTTCCTCGTGCTTGCGCTTCTCCTCGCGTTGACGTACCAGCTCGAGACGGATGTCCTCTCGACGTCGCTTCATCTCGTCCGCAATGTAGCGGTCGTAATAGCGCTGTAGCTGACTTCGGAACTGAGGCAATGAGCGCAGCTTGGCAATGAGGTCGACGTTAAGCTCGTCCTTAAGCGCATCCGGAAGCATACCTCGAAGGATCGTAGCGGTAATGGCATTGGTTTGCTGCTCCAAGTGCTCCACTGCCTTAATCACCTCGATCATGACTTGAGCCTGATACGAACGCTCCGCCAGTGCAACCTGATCGAAGTCGGTCTCAAGCTGGTGATACAGTGCGTATGCCTGAAGTCGTGAGATATCAATGTCCTGATATGTAACGCAGTGATTGAGATAGTCACGCAAGACTTGCTTGTCGCTAAGAGACTTGACATCCCTTCTGGGTCGGACGGTCGGACTCAATCGGCCGCTCTCGATATCATTCAACTCGTTATCCATCAGTCGGGGATATGCAGCCTCCTGCTCCATACGAGCGCGGTGCGCCTCGATCGAGGGTTTGCAGCAAGCAAAGCAGAGCGGTGGTGACCTGAGGCTCGAGCGTAAGGTCTGGATCTCTTGTTCAATCTTGACTGTGTCGAGCTGGCTCAGGATGTCCTCTGCCGTCATACCATTGGTCGAATCCATGATGTCCATATGCAGCGCAAGGGTTTGCTTGGTCTTGACACCAAGCTTGGAGTCCTCGATGATGCGGCGCGAAGCACGGGTGAGGCGGTCATACATGATTGCATATGCGGACTTGAGACGCTCCTCAATGACTTCGCCGGGAGTGACAGCCTCCTCGTTCTCGCGAGCCACAGATGCCTGAACACGCTCTAGCTTTCTGGGCGACAGCGCGGGGCGATGAAGGTAGCCTAGTGTAAACACAGGGATGACGGGTTCCTGTGGCTGGGACTGCTCCTGCGGTTCCGATGCATTTTTCTCGTTCGTGGATCCGAAGGTGAAGCGAGTCTGTCCTTTGCCTTTGACTTCAGGATAAACCATAATGGGTTTCGTAGCAGATGCAACGAGGGCATGTGTTGGGGGACGGCGCATCTTGGTATATGCGGTGGGACTTGCTGTGCTCGGTGCCTCGTCGAGTAACTTGGGATCACTTGCGAGGGCATGCGCTTCGATGAAACGAAGGATGGGCAGGTGTGCACAGATGGCCGAAATTTGGGCTCGGTAGACTTGAGAGAGGTAGAGCTCACTAGTCTCGCCTCCCAAGAAACGCACCGCGTTCGCATACTTGAGATCAGTGTAGCGTGCCAGGTTAAACGCAAGCATGGTAGTAAGCGTGAGTGCCAATGCGGAGATGGAGGAGCCAACAGAAGAGGGCGAAATGAAGAACGCAGCAACAATACCCCAGAAGTAGAGCATGCCGCACATGGCCAATGGGATCAAACCGCGCGCATTGTTGAGACGCATTGGGAATGATGCTGCATCGCTCGCCTTTGGAACGTATTCAAAGATGGGGAAGATCGCCGACGAAACACTGTAGCCAGAGACCACCTCATCATCCACTCCACTGTTAGCCATGCTGCGGCCACCCACTTCGCGATACAGAGCCAGACCGAGCCAGACGAAGAGTACACCCCAAGAAATGGAGAAACCAACAAAACCTTTGCCCTCGTACAGTCCGATAAACAGAGCGAATCCAAGCAAGAGTGCGGTGACTACCTGAAGAGCAAAGTAGGTGACGTTGGGGAAGCGGGCCACAAGCATTGGGCGAATGACGAAGTAGAATACCGGGAAAATCGCCGCGAGCTGAACAAGGACGAAGAGACCGCCACCAATGTACCATGGAGACGTCTTGACCGCGAGTGCGACGGTACCTGCCGACAGCAGCATGTACGCAAAGATCAATAAGCCAAGGGTAAGTTTAGTCAGCTTGTTGCGCAGGTTATAATCGCGGTAGACAAAGAGCATAATAATGAGGCAGACATAACCAATGCAAGTGAGGACGGGCCATAGTTCGGATTCCACGCTACCTGTGTTGATGGTATAGTAGAAAATCACGCCCAACGCGAGAACCGCTGCTGAGAAAATGCTCGAGCCGATAATCACTGGAGTAGCTGTGAGAGTTGCAAAGTATTGCTGGAATGGGTAGATGGTTGTAGGAAGGACAAGCAGAGCAACCGTAATGAACCATGCCTTCCAGAGACGATCCAACGTGAACGTCAGCGCAAGCGAACCAGCAATTGGGGCAAGAACGGCCAATAGCATGGCTGTGAATGTGATGTAATCACGAACGGTGAGGCTACCGTGCCAGAATCCAGACCAAGCACTGACGCACGGAGGGTTGCGCAGTTCGGGTGCAGCGAAAACTGTGCCCTTGTTTCGATCGATGTTGCGGTAGAGGACCAACCAGCTTGTGAGTGTGACTGGGAGAATGCACGCGAGAGTGATGACAATCGTGGAATCCGTAAGGAAATAGAAGCAGATACCACCGCCAATCGCGACAATGTTGAAGACCACCATGCCAGCAAGCGCGCGCCAGTTGAATCCATGGAGAACATGGGTACGAATTGTGGCGTACCCCAGCAGGATCAGGAGAGAGATGAAGAGCGAAGCAAGGCCCACGATGTACTGGCTATGGGAGCGCTCTAGCTCGACCTTGGGCAACTCCAAGATGCCTGCAAGGATGATATCAACTGTGAATGCAGTAAGAAGTAAAGAAGCGACAATCAGATCGAACTTTTCATAGAGCGCCTCCTGCACCTGACTGAATGACAGAGAGAAGAGCGTCTTTTTCCGAACTTCAAGCGCGTCACGTGAGGGCTCCGCAACTTTCCCGGCGCCAAGATCGATCACATGATCCTCTTTGCTCTCGGTATTAGCCGCGTTCTCCGCTGCAGCAGTGGAGATGACCTCTTCGGGCCTGGCCTCTGACGTTCCTGTGACAGCTGACTTCTCCTGCTTGGCCTGTTCCTTCTCGAGGTCTTGGAGGTCCTCAAGGCTGCGTCGTACCGCATCATACGGTGTAACGGGGGGGAAGTACGAATCAACCACACCCTTGGCGAAGAACAAGAAAAGAACAAGGAACATGAAGGAGTGACCAACGAAGTAGTACTGGTCGCCGAAGATGACCGTGAAGATGCGACCAACGACCATGCTGATGTTGATCATGACGGGGTCTTTAAGACGACCAGCATAGGCGCAGAGGCAGACTGTGATATCAAGGATCACAACCGCAGCAGCCGTTGCATAGCCTGCTGAAGATGCACCCGTACGTCCGTTGTAGTTGACTGTCTCCGCAACAAGTCCGGCATACGCCCACAGAATTGCGAGCGAAAGGAGCGAGCCGAGAGCCACTTTGATCATCACACGCTTCAAGCGTTTGGGCTCCTCCTGTTGGAGCTTCTCACGGATCTGTGGTAGCTTGGAGAAGACCTGATCGAGGGTGATGTTCTCGGGAGCTTCACCCTTAAGGCGTTTCTCAATGATTTGTTCGTCGGTGAGGCCAGCTTCTTCCTTTTCATCCTCTTCTGAAACCGTTCCGTGCTGGTTCTTGCTGAGGTACACGAGCGTACGGAAATGGGTCTTAAGCGCCTCACGAAGCGTAATTGGCATAGCCTCAGTCGCATAGTCACGGTAGGACTTAAGCTCGCCTGAGATGATGAGATTGATCATGTACGTGACGGGCATCATGTTAAGGGCAAGACAAACGAAGGATATACCGACGTAGGTGCGAGTCTCAACACTGAGCACTCCAACGAGCTGGAACGCGCAGAGGAGTAGGCAGGACAATCCGAGCATCAGCTTGGGCGTGGTGGTCAGTGTCATACCGTGGTGGAACCAGCGGATGACACCCCAAGTGGCGCAGATCGTAGCCAGGCCGACAAAAAGCACCGTCCAGGCGTACAGATACTCGCTGTGAGCGAGAGCTGCGGCAAACCAGCAAACTAGAATGATCATAGGTAACAAGACGTAGAACATCATGATCGCAAACGTGGGCGCAGCGAAGGTGGCGAGATCCTCGGGGATCATAGTGAAGGGGTACCGTTGAAGCACGAGCCACCGGCCCATGACGCTAAAGTCACCGCGCAGTCGCGCGATGTGTTGTAAACTCAGGACAAAGAAGATCACGCATGGCAGACCAAACGTGAGGAGATTGTACAAAACCTTGGACTCCTCCAAGGTATCTGCGATCGCCATGGCTTACTTGGAAGCTGAGGGGTAGAGCAAACCTACTCCCACTACTCTCGTCGATGACCACACTATACCAACTACTAGCTCAAGTGTACTGTACTGGCCAGTAGTGAGCTTATCCAACCAAACGGCCTGTTCGAGACGAACTGCCGCCGTCAGTCCACAGCCCGTCGCGTTGTTTGGGGAGCTGAGCTGCGAAGTGAAGGGGGTTAGGGCACGGGCACGGACGGAAGCACGTATCCAGCCAGCCGCCGAGTCGAGTCTAGACTCCAACCGCGTGGTATACAAGCAGACGCAAGGTGAGAGACACGCGAGATAACCGTTTGTGCGACATTAAATTGGGATTAGATGGGAGTGCCTGGAAGAGACACGTGGCGCATACGGTGCGTAGTAGCGTTAACAAACGAATGCTATCACCCGCATCCCACTTGCACAAACTCACCGCACGCCACATTGACTATTCTCTACATTCAGATTCTTCCGTTTTTCTCATATTCCATCACCCCCGACTCTGGAAATTCGGGCGCCAACCCAGGCACTGTCGCACAGAGCTGGGATCTAGGCTGAGTTTTGTGGGTTGCAATCGCCAAGCGCATGTGAATTTGAAAGTGGGGGCTTGCAACAGTGCCGCTCGCGATTTCACCGAATATGAGGCGAGATAAGACTTGCGGTCTACACGGTCTACTAGCTGTCGCCGCGGAAACCCGTTAGGTGAGCGTCTTTGCACAGTCAGACAGGACTTCTTGCTGGATGATTGAATATATTGCGGCCCAGACTGGCAGATATCGCACTGTCTGAGCTCAATCCGGGTTTGCTGTCACGTTTCGACACTGCCTCGATCCAAAATGGCCCGTCGTCTGCGGATTCTCTGTCTGTCAGACCGTTCCCGGGTGGATAAGGTCAGTTTCAACAACTTAAAGTCACATTGTTTGCACGCTTGGAACGGTCTACCATGCGAGTGCTAGCCCTATAGCCCATTACGACTGTTGCAGTCAGCCCAGTCTGCACAGAAAGAAACAGTCTACACAAGTCGGCATTCTGTATATCGTCCGAACGAATACCCCATTGGAAAAACCAGCTTTCCCGGCAAACCGTGAGCACACGTACGGTGCCAGGACGACGCGGGCTGGTGAGACAGGGCCATTCACATGTCGTCAATCTACTCTCGAGTCCAGAAGAGGCTATGTTTCGAGACTGGGCCCGCAAAAGCGCACCCTCCGGTCTCATCTGAGACGATTGCGAGCGTTTCCTCACCGAGTGTACAAGATGTGAACTGCGCGCGAGCGCCGCCCAGTCCACCCGAATGTGCGGAATATGGCACCGCACGGGATGGAAATCACAGACTCAACTTGAAGACAGCCACCGCCATGCACACGACCGCGTCTGCTTCGTCTTCCGCCATATCTCTTTATGGACGTTTTCGCAGACTGACTAAGCCTGAGGTTTCGGTTTCCGAATCCTCCACGTCGGCCGCACTAAATTTCTCGCCTACCAACGCATTATCTTCGCTTAATAGCCAGACATGTGCATCTGAATCCGCTCCGTCCCATGAGCCGGCTGCCTCAAGCAATAGCAGACCTAATACGCCGAACGCCTCAGCAGCGACCATTACCTCTCCCGGGCCCACGGACGTGTCTCAGGCAAACATCACTAACCCTAGCAACGCAAGTTCCGTGAACTCCAGCCATTCATCCCCTTCGTCAAGTTACGGTACTTCAGGTTCTCCTCAAACTACTCTGGATCCAACGGAACTCCATCCGTTCGACAGACTGGAACTCTCTGACGTCCTGCATTTCAAAGGCGTTAGCTGTGCAGCCAAAGGATCACCAACGAAACTCAAATTCCCGAAGCTTCCTTTGTCGCCAGATCATCGGCTTTCGGTCCAAGTCGGGCCGAACGAGACGTCTTGGATTCAGACCCTGGGCATGCTGTGTCCTCTCTTCACCACATACCCCAAGTCAGACCTGAGGTATTGGGGAATTCCACCACGTATTGCCAGCCGCTACGAAACGGAAGGTAAAGTGAAGGGACTATATCCCTGGCAGATTGAGTGTCTTACCGGAACGGATGAGACGAATCAAATTCTTCGTGGGGGCAATCTCGTATACGTTGCTCCAACCGGAGGTGGCAAGTCGCTGGTTGCCGACATCTTGCTTCTCAGAAACATTTACTCAACTGGACGGAAGGGTTTGTATATTGTGCCCTACGTATCTATGGTGAGGGAGAAGACGGCTCTGTTCAATCGCATCCTCGATACACCAGAGTTTAACACAAAAATCACAACACTAGCGGTTTTTGGTGAAAGCTCGGGTGGTGTCGGTCATGGTGTAAGCAGTGCGATCTATGGCAAGGACCAAATCATTGTATGCACACTAGAAAAGGCTCATTCGATAGTGAACGCCTTGATTGCAATGGCTGGTGCAAGGACAAGACGAAAACTTCGAGCCGACACTGTGACAGAGCCAAAGGCACGCTGCATCCGCCGACATCGAAGTATAGTTCGAGATGGTGTTGTGACGGTAGTTAGGGAGGTATTGGATCAAGCATGGATGGCGAACGCCGAGACTTCTCCACGAAGTGAAGATTGGGTGTACGAAGAACCTCTTGAAGAGCGAGACCTGTGCAAATGCACAGGTAAAGCCAAGATCCCAGCTGACGAATGGGGCACTATATGCGAACTAGAAAGTCCCGGTAGCCCTTCATTGCCCCTCAATAAGCGCCAAATACTCGATGAAATGGCCATGCTGTGCGATGCCTCATGGGTCGATGTCATTGTTTCCAGGCTTGGATGCGTCGTAATTGATGAAGCACACCTCGCCACAGAGTCCCACCGAGGACCTCTTCTAGAAACTCTACTCGCAAAGCTTCGCTATATTTCTCATCTATACGCTCTCCGTACATCCTCCAAGTATCGAAAGCAGTGGTGCGGCTTTGACTTTGCACAATTCTTCAAGCTGCCAACTTTTGAAGACACAACAAGTTTAATCTTATCTCCTTTCAGCCAAAGCGAATCGTGCTACTCCGATACCGAGCAGGCTAGTGACTCATGGATTCATATCATAACTTCGATCCAGCGGGTGCAAGACCATGCAAAGCGGTTCATGATGGACCAATGTCATAGTGGACTCAGTCTACCTCTTAGCGACATTCCTGTGCCTCCCATCCAAGTCATTGCAATGAGCGCAACCCTCGGTAACCCAGCGCTGTTTGCGAGCTCCCTGAATGCTCATTTGTATGTGACAACTTATCGTCCACTGACTTTGAAGCGTTATCTCAAACTCGGTCCGTATATTCTGCACCCTGGTCCCGCAGAAGACTCTCCGCTCGGAGGGTTTTCACGAAGCTCTCGAGTAGATATCACTCGAAGGATGCTGACTCATTTCTTTGCGCAACCTGCATTAGCATGGGTGGCCCACGATACAACTGAGCGTTACAAGTTAGCACCAAATGAATGGCCTCAGCATTGGCGAACAAGGCATCTATCTTATTCTTCGATTCTCGACAGTGCATCGTATCTCTCACATGCGCTGCCGCAAGCACTAATCGACTGGTATGGGTCGTACCTCGCGTGTTGCGAGGCTGGAGGTGATCCTGCGGGTGAGACCGGGACAGAAAGTAATAACAACCCAGTTGCAAAACTTCTCGATCTCCTTGGTAGCACCTTACTGAAATGGATGACCAAGTCTAGGTTTGGAGGCTACATACCGCGGTCTCCAGGTCGTGCAGGGTCTCCGAGGATCGAAAATGAAGCTGAACTTTCTATACCTTCGATTCGTGACCTCGACCTAGATAACGTTGGCCTGCTTGTGCTTGACAGCATGACGTCAGGAGGATCGGTTCTCGTCTTCTGCCGATCCAAGCTAGAATGCGAACAGGCAGCAAGCCGTGCATCGAGGGCTATTCGAGCGCTCAGAAAAATGCGAGCTAAGCTTATAGCTGAGGTTCTCATGACGTTGTCTCCTTATTTTATCTCCCCCACCCATCATGACGAGCGTCTCCGAGAGATTCATCAGCTGACACAAAGCCTCATGCAAGAATCCATCGCCGACGAGCATTTACTCTCTCAACGCGCGAATGTGATCAAAACGATGGAAGGCGCAAGCACGTTAGGATTGATCTGCACACCTCCAGACGACTCATTAGATATGCAAGAACCTGAACGGTGGGTACTCGAAGGGCTGTATGTTGATCATACTGGCGTACCACCGCCTGTTCAAAAGATCGTTCGGGCGGCGCTCGCACAAGGCTCTTCGGGTCCTAACCAGCCCCCTGTGATTGGCTCGCTGTTTGCAACAACGACACTCGCTACGGGAGTGAACTTGCCTGTCACTCGCGTAATTGTCTACGGCACAAGAGTGGGGGCAGAGAAGCTGGGTGCTAACTATTTCCAGCAAATGATTGGACGTAGTGGCCGAGCAGGTCACTCAGCACTGGCTTTCGGGGAGAGTATTCTAATTGTACCGGACCGAGGTCGCATGTGGGATGCAAAAACGCGTTCCGCAACCGCCAACACCAAATGCAACTCCCCACCACGACCCGGAGCCACAGTTTCCATGGGTGATCAAGGGTCCGCACCGTTAGGATTCGACTTAGAAGTGCCCCGTCCACTAGCGTCATTTCGTGTTGATCAGATTGCGCGTGGTCTGAGCGCTTCGCGGTATCTGGAGCGACTCTTCCAAACTCAGTCATGCGATGTGACTACAGTCGAATTGTGTTGCCAGGAGGCTCGGGCTCTCTCGCTTACAATGCCTGGAGGAACTCACATCGCGCCAGATGCTTGGCAGCATGATTTGGCTGATGCAGTCGGATTGATCCTATCTAACGTCGAGGCGCTCGAACCCAAACTGGTCGATACCGAAGCACTGCGCCTAACGAGGAACAACAATCTAACAACCGAGCAGCGTAGCTTGCTCTACGCTCAAGTTGCAATTGAACGCGCCCTAATGGATGTAATTGCTCTAGGTGTCTGTCAAAGCTTGTTTGATATTCGATTGTTCTTTGAGTGTACGCTAAGCGCTCATCATTCTGTGACGCTGAAGGCCGGGTTACTTCAGGCAGTTGATGACACATTTGCATGGCTCGTTTCAAATCAATTCATTGCGTTGCTCCCCGTACCACAAAATGCGTGCACTTGGTGTGGTTTGCGTAGTGCTCACTCAGAGGAGATGCTGCCTCAGCCCGGAAGTCAAACAAGTTGGATCAGCCCATCTGTACAAACGAACGTCTCAATCCTTCGATCGGCACTTTGTCGTTGTATCATTGTTCCTCGAAAGCTCGGAATGACTGCTGTAAGTTCAGGGCTTTCACCTCGTGAGGCTATATATGCGCTTTCGGTGATTCATCAGCTCGAGCAGAGAGGTCTGGTTCTCGTCTCCGATCTCCATGCTTGCTCCCTGTTCCTTCCTTTGTCCCTACTCCTGTGTGGACAGCCTAGATGGCGAGATCTCTTCGACTGGCTCATGCGACCGGATGATCTCAGTGGTAGTGATAGAGGAGATTATATCGTTCCGCAGCGTACCAAGCTATTTGTCGCCAAGACACTTGGTGTGGATCTGAACCTGCTTGAACGGCGAGCCATGGCGTCAGTGGGCCCAGCTGGAGGTCCAGCCTCAGGGCCTTCGCTGGTGGGAGTCAAGGTTGTGAGTAGCCTCGCGCTTCCTCACTCAATCGATCTAAGCGGGAATGATCAAGCGAAGACGTATACCACCGCACACCTGGCACGAATGAAGCAGGTGTTTGGAAACTATAATCCAAAATTCGCATTCCACATTGCCACGAATGCTTTTGCGCTTCGCACACACTGTGCCAGATCCCACTCGTCAATGAATGGGTGGCGCGGTCATGACTCCTCGCTAACTAACTTCGCAATCCAGTTGGCAAGCCGCGTGGGACTAGGACACTTCGTCTCAGAGGTGCAGGAGGGGCAAGCCAAACAGCTCAATGGACTCCTCCAAAGCATCATTCCCGCAGAGGTTACACGAGCGATCGCGAGCGTTCAAGATTCATTGCAAAATGTAGAGGCTGACCTTGCTCTGCATCGGCTTTGGTTTGGGGCACAACTCGAATCTGTCATCTCTGCGCGAGAGTCTGGCCTCGGTCTTGCCGATTTTGCTGCGGAGGACGGTGGAGGCAGAGACAACCCAATGGGAACTGGAGTAGGCTCAAGCCATGGCAAGACTACCGACTCAGCCTTGGGCGCTGTATCCGGTATCACTCTTACTCAACAAGCTGCAGCGTTTGCTCGCTCACTTGGTGTATTTGCAGCTGATTTGGGTTATACCAGTTTGTCACTTCTCTGTCTCTCCTATGCCGAAACGTTTGCAGCGAATGTCCCTTCTCACTACCTACCCCTGTATCAACTCGTTAAATTCAGCTCAACTCCCGAAGACGTTGCCTCAGGTGATGAGGAGCTCGCTAGACGAAGTGGTTTTGATGAGAGACTGGAACTTGTCCAGATTCACGAGTGCATGCAGTTCTTGGAGCGAAGTACAACGCCTAATTCGTCTTTGGCACCACTACCACCACCTGAAGGCCTGAAACCTTACGTGAAAGAACTCCGCTTAAGTGAGGTCTTCGCAAAGGCCTTACATCGAAATGGCCTCGCAGATGCCCCAGCAATCGCAGCTGCGGGTCCACTGACGGTTCTAACAGTCCTCATGCAGTATAAGGCATCTACAACGCCGAGTAACTCACAACCCAGTTCGCAGCCATCATCGCCCACTAAGAGTTCGCTGAACGCACCCGATTGTTTCCTCTCCTCTACCACCACTCCGACCGATTCAAAGCCAAAACGGTTAGTGGGCAAGGCTTTGTATGGCATTCGCCAGGTTCAAGGAAGAGACAACTCTCCATCGAAGAAACTGCAAGAGGCTTCAGCACAGCTCCAAGCAGCGTTAGTAGCTGACAGTACTGCCGTACATGCGATGCGGCTTAAGGAGTGTGGTGGTGGCTTGTACGCGCGTCGTTTGGCTCGTACTGCGAACCCAACTGCCCCTATTATGCAGCCTGGGCCTGATAAGAACCAGCTTTCGATCTCCGGAGAACGGCTGGTCACGCATTCAATCAAAATGCAGCAAAGTCTCTTCTCGAAACCCCATGTAACAGCATCACTAGGAAAAACTGAGACCACAAATGGTATAGGGAGTCATGATATAGAGAGTCATGATTCTTCATCTCCACTAACGGCTGCGAACCGCTCGACGCAAGCTGACGTGCTAATTGACGCGATGTTCGCGGATTTGCTTTCAGATCTACATATATCCTCGAACTGCAGCGTACCTGGCAATAATGGCCTGGTCTTCTGCACCACAAACGGTATCAAGGCCTCCTGTGAAGACCAGGCGGCGACATGTCCGGTCTTTGATTCAGCTCTCAAACAAGAGGGAAAGACCGCCTTCAACGATTTACTGCGTGAATCGAATATCGTCAACAAATCGACTCGTGCTGATCGTTTGCTTGTTTCCACACTTTTCGTCCGTGCACGTGCAAAGGTTACGCGAGCAATCCTCAACCCTGAGCAGCCTCTTACCGAGATCTCCATGGAGGGTGAGACATGGACGAAACTGGTTCACGATGCGCGAATGGAGCTTGATCCGTTTGCCCATGGCCTTGCACCTGAGGAGACACTGGGCACTAGCAGTCCGCTCGATGCTCTGGAGTCTGACTCGGAATCCGAAGACGATTCAGGAAATGACGTATCAGCTTCCGCCTCTGAAGGCGAACCTGAGACCAATGTGAATGCATCCACGAAGCCGAACAATTTCAACTCGTGTCCAGGTTCTCAGTCCGATGCGGCATGGCTGTCCTCTTCGACAGACTCCTCCATGTTGATGTCGCGTGATTCGCGTGATTCTTACCGTATGGGTCACAAGGAGACTGGATGGGATGAACGAAGCTCAGTTATAGATGATATCATCCGTAGCAAGATAGGAACTCAATTCTCTGAAACTACGGATATAAGTCAGCTTTTGAAGCAAGGTGTCAAGCAAGAAGGACCTGTCCCTCACTTTCCTACGCCCATGTCGACGCTCTCCAGCCCGATCAAGACAGAAACTGGACCGGGCAACGACCACAGCGACGAGTGTGAAAGCTGCAGCCTTGCGTACACATTCGAATTTGAGGATGAATCCTGTGTCAAGGTCGATGCGAAGCATCTTGTTCCATCAACTGAAGTCGTGTCAAATCGGACTTCTGCACTAGTTCCTTTACTGGCACCGACTTCAAATGCGAAGAATTTGGTCCCCAAGGGTTTCTCGGGTTTGGACAGGCTAGTCGCTCAACCAATCAAGCTGATGATTGTCAAAGATGACGAGGACGAGGAACCTCCTGCATCCTTCTGCCAAATTCATCCTTCAACTGCATCCACACAGTTTACAGAGGCACAGTCAGCAAATCATGCGGGAGCAACAGGCGGCAGTGCTGCAAGCCTATTGCTGGGAAAACGACGTCCTCGGCCTCCCGCTGTACTGGACCCTCCTAGCCCAGTCTCACCATCATGGTTCGTTGACTTGGACCAGGACGAGGCATCCCAAGCCCGTTCACAGTGCATTCCAACCAACACCAGTATGAGTCTCAAGAGTTATCGACCAGAACAATTCGAAGAGGACGACGTGGTGCTCAATATGAATATCGATACCTTTCTTCCGAGTCCGTCGTTAGCCTCTGTGCCACCATCTCCTCAGTCCAGCTCCCAGTGACATGCGTTGTCATGAGGGGGGACTGTCAGGGCTCGAGCAGGGCTGTCGAACGAAGGCTGGAAACCCATATTCACCACTGCACTTCATGGTCACAATGGACCTGTTGTATATGACACAATAAAGCTTCTATGTATATATTGCGCGTTCTCACTCCTCCATAGCTCCCATACTGGCTCGGCGGCCCACTCCACCTATCCATTCTCGGCATCAGTGTCTCCTAGCCTTTTGGCCGGATCCGGTTACGAAGATAAAATGCAATGTACTTAAATCCATCGACATCGAGAATGCGGTCGGTACGGATATGGATCCTTCTGTTTGTTGCACTTTTTAGTGCAGCCGCACTCGCCGATACGTATGATCACTCTGCTGCGCTGAAGCGCAGGCTAATTGCCGCGACATTCGACGGTAAAGTTATTCCCCGCTGGAGTCCTCGTCCACGTGCATCGCCACGACGGTCCGCACGCCGTCTCCGCACTAAGGAGCATAGTGTAAAGAGCGCAAATACTACATGCATCCCACCTGAACATGTTCACATCTCCATTGTTGGCCGCAACGCCTCCTCCATTGCAGTCATGTGGTCCGTCACCCTCTCCGAGGCGTTCACCGATCGTCCAGCACTTTGGAACACACGCACGCCAGACCGCGCTCCGACCGAAGCGTATGTGCCGGCAGTTGCGTTCAGTCGTATCTCCAGCACCGACGTAGAAGGTGTCGTGAGCGGCACGGCCGCTTGCCGCCAGGTACGATATATCGGCGACCGCTACCATTTCTCATGCGACTTGCCCGTGCTTCCCACGACTGAGCGCGTGATCTACTACCAGCCCGGCCAGCTGGAGTGTGTCGGAAATGGCAAGCAGACGCTGGGCTATACCATCGCAGTCCAGCCCAAGGAGGGTGTTGATGTGAATGTCGCTGTCTTTGGTGACATGGGCTCGACACAGTCGGATGGAACGATCGCGCTACTGAGAGACGAGCTCCTCGTGAAGAACACTTCGGCGTTGGCGATTCACGTGGGTGATATCGCTTACGGCGACGACGCAACTATCTTCGGTCCTAATCCCTATTATGAACCTATCATGGATGACTTTATGAAGAAGATCGAGCCGATTGCTTCCAAGGTGCCCTACATGGTCTCGCCAGGCAACCACGATGTGAGCTGCAAGATCCTGACTGATGATGACTGCGATATGGGCCTGCGCAATTTCTCCGCATATCGACACCGCTGGACTATGCCCAGCAACAGTTCGGGAGCCTTTGGTGCAAGCAATTTGTGGTATGCGTTCGAGTATGGTAACATCCAGTTCGTGGCCATTTCGACCGAGGTCGACTATCCTCAGGCACCCTACAAGCCTGACCAAGGCTCTGTCCGCGCCGGTGGCTTTGGAGACCAGATGGCCTGGCTTGAGAGCGTGCTGCGCCGCGCTTCGCTGCCAGAATCCCGTGCGGTTCGACCTTGGATCGTGGTGTACGGCCATCGTCCACTCTACTCCACGTCGAGCCTCGAATTCCCATTCGACCAGCAAGAGCGCACGCGCAAGACCTTCGAGCCCTTGTTCCAGAAGTTCGGCGTCGACCTGTACATCGCAGGTCACGTACACATGTACGAGCGCACCTGGCCTATGAGGGACAACGTGATCGTTCAAGAAGGATACAACAATCCAAATTCGACTGTGTACATTAACAATGGTGCAGCCGGTAACGTCGAAGGACACTGCAACCGTTACACACCAACCATCCCGAAGCACATTCCGCTCCGAAACGTGGATCAGTTTGGTATCGGCATGCTGCGTACCAAGAGCGATCATGCGAACCGAACCCTTCAGTTGTGCTATGACTTTGTTCCTGCGCCCGCGAGTGTGTCATCATCTGCCAAGGCCTTCCAGGACTCGATTTGCATCTCTAAGCCTATGTTGAGGTAGACTGATGCCTCATCTCCTTCCTCTAGTTCGTATCATCGCATCAGCGTATTCGCTTAATTCATCTGATTGTTTGTACATAATTTTTGTTTATTGAGACACGCACCTCGCCTTCTCGAGTCTGCCTGTCCATCTCTATCCCCCCATACAGTGTAACAACGAGCCCCTCGCAAGTGTTGTATATACAGCGTGTGTGTCTGCGCCCTTTAATGAGGGCGCGGGATGATGCGTCTCCAGGCTCCGCACCCTGACGCGACGCGCCGAGGTCGGACGCGCCTTCTCCGCGTCGAGCGGGGCCAAAGTCCGTCACGCGCCACCCAACTCGAGATGCATGTGGTTGTATCGAGGTATTGTAAAAAGTGGTGTATTGCGTCGTGGTATTGAATTAGTTCAATCACATAATCTACCACGCTTTGGAATATTTAACAGAATGTCATCACTTTTGCCACGCAAAGGTCCCATGGAGTCCACCACCAGTGCATATCCATACTACAAAGATGAACTCGAAGATACTGTACCTGGTATACGCGACGTGCTTGCACCCGGGGCGCACTCGCATTTACTCCGAAGACTCACCCGCGACGAGGAGATCCAACGCCCCATCTACGTGACCCACACGCAGTTCGGCGACCGCGAACGCGCCCGCGGAGACTTCGAGACTGAACCAACTTTCGCACCGGAGTTTGATAGGAGGCGGCTGGAGCATAGCTTCTGGGTGATTGCATTGCGGGTGCCGCAATCAATCTGCCATGATATGGTCAAGTTGTGTCGTGCCACTAATGCCTTGCTTGATCTTAGACTGCGTACGGTTGTTAATGATGTACCCTCAAGCTACTTTCCACCTCATGCAGGACAGCGTAATCAGAACGACGAGCAGTCGAATGACCAGGCCAGAGAACCAGCCACACTGTCCACGACACACAGGAGACTCCTGCTTGCTGCCGCCCTTCCCAAGGCGCAAGAGGTACCACGCGTTGACGCAAAGGACGCACTTGCGCAGGTCCCCGAAGGCACATACCTGGTCGATCCTGCATGGGTCAAGGAACACACCTCGCTTCGGGATAGGGACCAGTTCTGGACCCGCATCGCGCCCTTCCTTGATGCCGTTGCGGGCGCTAAAGAGGCTGGTGCCGAAGCTTCTAACACTTCAGCTTCGAGCGAAGACTCGATGCAGGCAGCCCCCAGTGACTCCACACAGCAACTTACCCCTGCGGCTCACCCCGCACTGAATCACAAAGTCCAGTTTGTCCTCCACACAGTCACGCTGGGCTACGAGTTCTTTTCCGCAACACAAGTGCTTCGCACGCTGCTGCCAGCGAACGTCGTCACTCCCACGAGTTTCGCTACGTCGGGGCACATCGCCCACTTGAACCTTCGAGCGCCACAGCTGCCGTTCCGACGAGTCATCGGAGAGGTCTTGCTCGAGAAGTCGCCAGGCATCCGCACTGTTTTGAACAAGCTGGGTACAATTAACAACAAGTATCGCAACTTTGCGGCTGAGATCATTGCGGGTGACCGCGACACAGTCACATCGGTACGCGAGCAAAACGCTACCTTGGAGTTTGATTTTGCCAAGGTGTACTGGAACTCACGACTGAGCGCCGAGCACGAGCGCGTTGTCAACCTCATTTCTCCTTCTGAAGCTGTGATGGATCCTTTTGCCGGCGTCGGTCCGTTTGCCGTTCCTGCTGCGCTGAGGGGTGCGCGAGTCTTTGCTAATGATCTCAATCCGGACAGCTCCCGTTCCATGCGAAGAAATGCCTACATCAACAAAGTTGACCGCCAGCTAGGTGGCCCCAAGGTCATGCTGCCAAATCAGCGGCGGATGTCAGTCTGGAACACGGATGCACGTCTGTTTATCCGAGCAGTCGCGAGGATTCAACTCGAGCAGGTGCTGGCAGGTGGGGCATTAGGAAATGACTCGAAGACTCGCGTGCCGTGGTTCCACCACGTGGTGATGAACTTGCCGGCAAGTGCAGTTCAGTTCCTGGATACCTTCCGAGGGTTGTACACCGCACCTGTGGACTACTTCCCAGGACTCCCTAAGGAGCTGCCCCTGGATGACAAAAGCCGACAGACCATCAGCAAAACCCAGTCCAAGCAGATTACGAATTTGCACGACGTCGCTGGTCATCCGAGCGTTGGTTTGTGGTGCCTGGATTCGCTTTTTGCAGCCGATGATGCCTTGGTTCCCCGCAAGGATGTTGCGGTTTCACTAGGTCTCGACCCGGCGTCGTTCGACGGGTTTGTGGAGATGAACAAGATTGAGCTGAAGGAATTCATTCCATCAAATGCAAGCGGAGAGCTGAGTGCCTTGACGACTACAGAGTTGGTCGAGAAACTTCGCTCTACTGCAGAGAAAGCTGGCCTTGCCGGCAAGTACAAGAATGCCGTAATCAAACCTCCCACGCTTGAGGAAATTCGCGCCAAGTGCAGCGACTTTGTCCTGCCAATCGTTCATTGCTACTGCTTCACTCGTGACATCGACAACCCCCATGAGGATGCGCTGCAGCAGGCAGAGAAATACCTCAGCTACACCTTCACTGAGTATCACAAATTCCTGCAATCCCGTAAGTCTGAGGAGGTCTTGGAGAGCAAGACTCTCAACTTCAACTCTACGAACATGAGCGAGGCGGTCAAGAAGTCCGGCCCGAAGACAGCCTCACCTTCACAATCACCCTATGCAACGCCCGAGGCGATTTACGAGCAGATTAACAAGTATGGCGTTCATGTGCACTATGTCCGTAATGTGGCGCCACACAAGATCATGATGTGTGTATCCTTCCGCCTGCCGTACGAGGTCGCGTTCGAAGACTGGTCAAGTGCAGAGAAATGGTTTGACGATCTCATAGAGCGCACGAAGGCGTCGCGTGAGCAGGGTGAGAATAACTTCCATGAGGAGGATGACGATGACGATGAATATGAGTACGAGAACGAGCAGGTCCAGCAGCAGGCTCAATCAGGTCCTGCTGAGGGGACGAAGCGAGTGAAGCAGATCTAATGTTCCGTGACGAGAAGTAGCACGATGCGTTGTCCCGGACAAACAAATACATTAGCCTAGGTACCAGCATAACCTGGTGAATTTTATTTCAGTATCCATTTTATCATATGGGTTGGACCATCTCCTCCAGCACGACGAATCTCTCAGTCTCGTCTCCTCTCTGGAAGGTAAAGTTGGCTCCTGAATTAAAATACCTTCACATTGAAATCCCACGACGTGGCGAGTGTCTTCCGGGTAAAATAGTGCTGGTTTGCGTGCAATGCTATCAGACGTCGAAACAATTCGGTATATTCCTCACAAAATTCCCCATACCCTCCGAATCCACTGCAGATCAATCCGTCTCCTCGGCTTCTCTCGGAAAACCGTCTTTGCGACGCGATCTCACCAGGTAGCTCAAGTGCAAGCGGATTTACCGAGGGGTCGTTGTATCCCGAAGGCTTAGAGATACTCATCCGTCTACCCCATCCTCGCTGAGGCCTGTGCGCTGACACAGAAAACCAGGCCCAAATACCCACACGTGACGAGATCTCGAGGCCAGGAGGACCATGAGCAGACGGAGTGCGGATCTGCACCGCTCGTCACAGTGTATGCTGCTCCTACTCCTCCTTTGCATCGCCCTTTGGACTGTTTGTGCGACATCTGAGCTGGCATTTCATCCCCAATTCACCAATTTGCTTCAAGACGATGGTGATGGATCGGAGCAACAGAGTCTAACGGGCCGGCCAGGGACCTCAAACAGCATTGCCGCTGCGATCTTGGCGCTGCAAACGTCAGGTCCCAGTGTGGAACAAGGCACACGTGCTGGTGTCACCGCCTCTGGCGTCGTGCCGCTGGGGGGCCTCGTCAAGGTCACATCGCGTTTCCCTGACCGCCACAGCCATGACACAGCCTTGCTGGGCGTGCTGGCTGCATTTGGAGAGCAACTGCAGACGTTCTCGCCACCCTTACGAGAGTCATTAGTTCTCGCACAGCCAATTACGGCGTGCAGTCCGCTTTTCACGGAGCCCGGGGTGCTCAGTTCGACTCAGCAGCAGACGAGGCAAGACAAGCTGCATCCACTGACGTTTGAGACTCTTTTGAAGCAGTTTACGTCTTCCAAGACCACAAGAAGGACCACACCACAGACCCACGCGAAACGTCTAGCAAAGACCAGAACAAAGCAAGCGACCTCTGAGCCCATCGTCTATGATCCCAATGCGGGCCACGACCTGAGTGATCTGCTTCTTGCTATTCCGTGGTCGTTGAACGACATTCGAACTGAGCTGGCAATCACCAAGTACCCCCGCAGTCCCTTTGATCTACCACAAGATATGTTTCTTGATTCGGATGTAGACTCTGACGCAATTCAGCCCGTTCGCGGAACCTTGGACAACACGTTCGTCGTGGTTTTCCGAGGTGGAGGATGCTCCTTCGCAGACAAAGCCTACCACGTCCAGCAGGCAGGTGCCCGGGGTATGATCCTAATTAATGAGCGTATCCCCAAACTAGTTACATCGGACGAGCTACGGGCGAGGCAGAGCGCACGCCGCAGAAAGCAGGCCAAATCACGTCGTAAACCTAGCAAAGAAGACAATTCGCCAGACTCATTCGCCGTTGATGTTGACCAGGGAACGGATGACGAGGCGAATACTACGCGTCTTATGGCACATCCAGACAGCGCAGATGCTGAACAACTGAGTGAACCCCACACATTTGCTCCGTGGTCCAGAACCAACCGTGAGGCTCTGTTTGCAATGGGGGCAACAACAAAATCTGCGAGTGAGATCAACATTCCATCCATTCTTATCTCGGCCGAATCGGGAACAAGGCTGCTTCAGGTCATGTCGGACGTTCTCGCTCAAGCAGCGCTGACACGCCCTACAATGAATAGCGTGACAACGCAGGTCCCGAGGCTACTTGAGGAACCGAAGAACAGCACGCTTGACAAGAGCTCGATAGCGATCGGAGATACGATACTTCCCCCAGCTCTGAGTAGAGTTATGATGCACGCGCCTGCAATTGAAGCACTTGTTCAATACTTGTGGATTCAGGACATTGTAGTAGCGGACCTAGCACGACTCAGCGCCTCGTTCAGTTCGACCTCGACGTTGCCCAGAGAAGAAGCCAAATCCTTTTTAGAGGCAACAGACGTATCGACCCTTCAAGGGCGACACCGACTTGCTGAATCCCTTCTGGGATTGCACCCACCAAGCCATCTCACAAGCAACCAGGTGACATCCCTGATGTCAAGCCGATCGCGTGCGCAATTCGCCATGACGCAACTCCGCGTCACGAACTATTTGAACTCGTTTATGCCTGACTTGTTCCTCGAGCAGTACAGTCCCCATGCGTGGGATTCCTCTTCTATCGTTTTGTTGGCATTGGCAGTGATTACTGCAATTTTGGCAAGCTTCTACGCGACTTGCCCTCAACGAAGACGCTACTACGAAGCCTGGAAGGCTGCTGAACTTGCTGCCACGGCAAGATCTGAAGACATTGCGTCACGGGATCAGCAGCAGTCGCCGTTATTGCTCACACAGGAAGGAAACCGGCCACAGGCCATGACAGCGAGCAGTCCTCAGGCGAACGTAAATGGAGTGGAATCCCTTGATATTCGGTCAGCTGCGGCTGCGAGCCAGACTCCTCAGACGCCTCGAGGTCCGCTCTCGGCAACTGCAGTCGTTACAAGCAAGCACACGCCGAGTTGGGCGGAGCTTGTCGCAGGTTGGCGTGTTGATCTGAGCCAATTCTTTTCTGTCTTTGGCGATACACTGCCTGAATCGCTGCTCTCAGAGCAGGCCGTGCAATGCACAAAGTTGGTAACGGCTCTCTATAGTGCGGCGAAATCGTTACTTGCAGTTTGTCAGAACGAGGCAAGTGTGACTATGAGTGAGAGCGAAGTCGTGGTTGACACTAATACGATGCAGGAACGGCAGTACTCCGATGACGATGTTATGGATCTTATTGTTGTCGCGCTTGTGCGTGCAATGGAGGAATATCATAAGAAAGAAGCCGAACGCCTTGCCATTGGTACGCCTGCAGGTGCGGCTTCCACACCAGCACCAGCGCCAATCGTAACACGGACCCTTGGGGTATCTCAAATCTCATCTCATAGCGTGACAAGTAATGAGCAGACCACTGCCCTAGATCCACAAGTAAAAGCAGCCGTTGCAAAGCTACGTCAGGCCGCATCCAATCTTGTCACAGCTTTCCTCTCAGGTCGTGGTCATCTTCCTAAGCTCCCTACGGTGTCAGCTGCCTCATCAGGTTCAGCCTCAGCAAGCGCGCAATTAACACTTGCAGAGAGTTCGCAACCTAAGCCAAGCGAGCCTATGCCTTTTGACATCGAGCGTGCTGCGTCTCGTGCACGTACGCTGGCCCAGGCAATTCATCTGCTTGCCACGAGCGACGAATTAGAACGTGCACGACGAGTTCTTGCCACTCCTCCCACACCTGCCCAACTAGCAGAGCTTCGTATGATTTTCCAGCTCGGTGCGGTTCCTGTTCTCCCTGCGTTAACTTCCCTGGGCGTGCTGCTGCCTATCGGCCCAGGCTTCCGTGGTCGTTTGGTTGCACTGTCTATCAAAGCAGCAGCAGCGGAAGTCGAACTTAAAGCCAAGGCAGCAGCTGCTGCTGCTACATCCCGTGCTGCAAATGCGGCTGCGGCTGCGGCTCGCACCGCTGCAATTGCCGCGAGGTACGCGAACTTAGATCCAACGACTCGCATTGGTGGGTGGGGCACAGGGGAGGGGCGGCAAATGGATCTCGAGGCATCAGATGACCGTTATGGCATGCTCTCGTTCAATAACTCGAGTGTGCAACCATTCATGACGCCTGACCCGAGCCGTATAGGTCGCACAACATCAAAATCCGGAAGTCTGTTCCGTTTCTCGTCGCCCTACGATGAGTATGAGCAATTATATGACCAGGATGATACAGGTGGCGGTCACACGGAGGACGAAGACGCATATCTTTACGATGACTACGATCCCACTGAGAAGGGTCGTGATCTGGACGAAGGTGACATCCATGGTCGAAGCAGATCCCGCATTACGGTCCGACGAACTCGTGGTGTTGATGAGGATACATATGCCCAAGATGACGACGAAGAGTCAAGTCGGGTCTCGTCTGAGTCAAGACGGCCCGGTGTGAGGCGAGGCTTGGTGAGCTCAGGTCGCTTGCCGCACACAGGTGGGGTAGGTCAGCTCATTCCCGAAGCTCAAGACGAAGACGATGATGATGATATCGAGAGGACTGACACACTCCTCGAGCGTGAACAAGCCGTGGCACTCCGCCGGGAACATCTACGTCGCGCGCGACAACAACGCAGTGGCGATCAAGCCCATACCCTCGAGCCAGTCAAAGCCCAACGCTCATTCTCGGGAAGCCAGGTTCCGCGTCCCGAAGAATCACGGCGAGCCAAGGAGCTTGTTTTCGCACAACTTCACCAAAGGTCGCAAGCCGCCGCCACAGATGCCTATACTGCTTATGTTCGTGCGTCGAACGCGGCGGTAGCTGCACAGCGCGCTGCCCAAATTGCCGAAGATCAGGCGATAGCAGCTCGTCAACTCGCAAAGACCCTACTTGACGCGGTTCGAGCGGCAACTGGTGCTGACCCCGCAAGAGTGCTTGTGGACGCAAAGACCCGAGCCATGCGTCGTTCCATCTTTGGTGGAGGTCGCTCTAGGCCATACCTTGCTCCTTCGTCTGCACCAGCACAGGCTCCCACAACAAGCAGTCATCCTACCACATCCACTATTTCGAATCTTTCTAATGTACCAGCAGGTATTGCGGCTGTAGGAACTGACCACTCCCATCACTCTATTCAAGGGGGACTGCGTCCAAGTGACTTGCGGGACAAGTCGGATTCACATCTGTTGGGTCGCGTCATTGGACGTCTTTTTGGAGGATCTTCTGCACAAGAGACGCCGCTGATCGGGGAAGGGTTCGGAGCAGGTGGCCAACCAAGTGTGCCAAACTATGGTACGTTTGCGAGCTATACACAGGAAAAACCTTCCCCTGACCCGATCATCATACCAGGTGCCAACGAGACTGCATCAACAGCTCCACTAACTTCTGAAGGTTACGTCGCTGCAGCGCGCGAGCTTGGTTTCCTCGACGCTGACGTTGACTTTGAAGACCTGTTCGCATCAGATGACGAGGCCCAGGAGTACGAGGATACTGATATGGAAGATGACGATGGCCCTGATAAAGGTCCAGATGGATGGAGTGATGGAGGCGAGGATTCAGAAGACGAAGAAGACGAAATAGAGGGGGTTGGCTCTTCGAAAACCTCATTTACCAACAGCGCCCTTATCACTCTTGCCTCCCTTTTCAGTGGCACGTACTGGCAAGGCACCGTTCGGCTTCGAGCGTCCCTGCCTTCGACATACTGGACGGAGAAAGATGCTCGTTTGATCGATAAGCATGACTCGATTCTCAAGGACTGGCAGCGGGAAGAATTTGGCATGCAGTATCAGGCGCAATATAAACAGTTGCAGCAGCAACAATTTCAACAGCAGCAGCAACTCCAACAACAGACGCAACATCCGGTTAACTTTTACCTACTGCAAAATGCAAGCAAATCGTCGTCAGTCCAGTCACGAAGTGTGCAGACAGCTACATCGTCTCAGGCGACTGGCGCCGCCCAGGCATCTGCTGATGCAGGTCAGTCTCGCCAAACCCTTGATGTCACTCTTGACCGCCAACAACGCCTTCACAAGTTGCTAACTGCCATTTCCGAAGTTCAAGAGGAACGCAGACAACTCATGGAGCAGAAGCTTCGTGCTAAAGCCCTTCGGAAGTACCTCGACGAACGTGCCTTCAAGCCTAGTGCATGGGATCTCACCCCGCTTACTGCCCTGATCTTTATATTCGTTGCTTCGATCTTACTCATCCTTCTCTACTACTTCCGGACGTATGTCTCTAAGGCGGTTTTAGGGATCTTTATCGTGTGCTCGACGATCAGCCTCTACTACGTATTCATCGCAATCATGCGACAATTTTCGTTTGATTCATTGATGCATCTACGTATCTCAGGGAAGTGGTTTTCCATGCCATGGCTTCCCGCGTTCCTCTTCGCGTTCTCTGTGTTTGTGGTTGCAACGTGGCGCTCAGCCGCTGATACGAATCACTCAAATGCATGGGCATTGCAAAACACCTTGGCGATTGTCACAATCCTCCAACTAACGCGTGTGATTAAGATCCGCACGTTACGAGCAGGTTTCTATTTACTCCTTGCATGTCTTATCTATGACGTATTCTGGGTGTTCTGTTCACCGCATATTTTCTCGCGCTCAATCATGGTAGATGTTGGAACAGGTCAATCACATCCCACCGGCCTTCTCAGCGCCCTCGCGTCGCTGAGATTGTCGAGTGGCTCTCCAGATACTCCAGCAACGCCACCTCCCGCATTTACTGCAATCAATCCCGTTGCGACAGTAACGGTGGAGCCGCTCGTAGGATCATCCACGTATTCAGGGCCTCGCGCCAAGTCACGCCGTACCAGATCAAGTAAGAAGCATATTCCACTAACATTGCGAGCATCTGCAGCTGCTGCGGCCACATCTCTCTCGACCTCTGAAGTAGCCCAAAGTGGTGGTGTGTTTGCAACGGCTGCATCAGCCGCTGCCGGGGTTGTTCCAGAAGCGCTGCCGCTCACATTCCAGGTTCCACGCTCAGCAGCAGTTGGCGAAGAGTTGCGGGCACCTGCACGGAACACGCTACTCCGTGAACAACTTGAAGTGCGTCACAGAGGCACAGCTGCCAGATCGCCATCTGGCCTTTCCGACTCCTCCAAGCTACCTAAGGGCTCTTCTCGGACACTACCCGCTTCGCGGTCTCTTCTCGGGTTGGGCGACGTGGCCATCCCGACGCTATTCTTAGTCTATCTTCTTCGCACAGACTTTGAGCTCGGCCTCTTATGGGACGCTGGTTTCTTCGTATATGGCCTGATTGGCTACCTCGTGGGTCTCGCTGCAACAAGCATTGTTGTTGCATTCACCCACACCGGTCAGCCAGCTATGCTCTACATAGTTCCTTCGATGTTGATTCCCGTCCTCCTCTTAGCCAGAGCCCGCGCTCTACTCCCGCTGATATGGCATGGAATTCCCGCGAACACTCGACGAGCCCTACGAGCACGTTCGGTTGCAGTGGCGCAGCAACAGGCATCGCTTTGGCAGCAACTCCGTGGTGAAAGTGGCTCCCAACAGTAGCAACCTTCCGCTATCGCTGTACAAATCAATTCGTTTATCAACCCTCTGCCATCACCCTTGGCAGACAGTATACTAGGTTATCGTATTGTCCATATTAGTGAATACACCATGCACTTTCGCGCATTTGAAGTTTGTTTATGCCAATTGCTTGCATTTACTGTTGAACAGTACAATTAATAAATCTGAACGCCGCAATCGAGAATGACTTTCGCGACGTACGCCAACATGTCCTCGCACAACGATTCATCGGGCGTTGTGAGAGCAGTCTCAGATGTCACTATTGTACTGCAAGTCTCCACAACCGGTCCCGTTTCCTGAACCGAAAATTTCTCATCAAGCATCTCAGCCTCCTCATTGGCCTCATCATCGTCATCATCAGCGTTGAACTCATGTTCGCCTCCTCCAACGAAACGAGATGCGTCCCTAAAAGATTTCGCCTCGCCATCCATGAGGGTACCCTCTTGGCTTTCCGGGTCGAATAGAGCAGGCTTCAGGCTCATCTCACCATGCTGACACTTGAGCAGGGCCTTACGTGCCCCTGGGGCGTTTGTAAGAGCGTACTGGATAGCGATTTGCAAATACTTGCAAACCACGGCGGTGAGAGCATCTGCTCGTACGGCTGCTCCGTCCGGGAGAATGGCAGCTTTTTCGATGGGATAGAGCGTCCAATCGTTCCTAAAAGGAGTTACAGTCGAAGAACGAACTGGGGTTACGACGTCTTTCTGACGATAGCGTCCCCCAAGCGAATATGGTGCCGGCGCCAGTACTGCCAACGAAAACGTGTCAGCTACAGAGACCATTCGCAGCTCTGCCTGACCCTGTTGCGACACTGAATCAACCACTGCGACGAAAGCAGTTTCCCTAGTGGGTCGCATCCGATTGCGTCGAGGTCGACTGTTTGACGTCTTCTGTTTGATAACTGTTGTGATCTGGCCGCACTCTGTGTAAACCAAATATCCTGCTGTTGTCACTTTCCGCTCCGGCTTGAAAACCAAATAAGTATGTCGAGTTCCAACACCAATGGAATATGGTCCACTTCCTAGCTGCGCTGTCTGGGATAAGCGTCCGAGCAGCTCCTGGAATGTGCCGGGTACTACATGCAGGTTTTGCCTGAGTGTGGCAAATACTTGAGCATCATCGAATGTGGCAATCACTTGGGAACGTCGCAACGCAGTTTGGAACAGGGCTGCACGCCCAAAGGAGTTTGGATTGAAGAGAGCCAGTCTGTCGCCGAGCCCCACCAAGATCAGCGCGCGGAGCATGGGGATGGACAGAGAGTTCCGGTTTAGACCGCGCAGCTGTTGGACTTCTGCATCAGTCGAGTTTCCGATCTGCGTCAAACGAGAAAGTGTGAGCTTTGGATAATCAGCCGGAACAAGGTCCAAAGCGACCAGTTGCTGCAGCAAATGATGCCTCGCTGCATCCAATGCAAGAAGCGATGTGCCCAACAGCTGATATCGATTGAGAATTTGGTGTAGTTGCTTTGTGCTCAACTTCATTTCTTGGGCGAATTTCCACTTCATGTACGCAATCCAAAGCGAGATATAATTCGAATTGAGATGTGGACTTAGCTTATTCACCGGTGGAACCTGATTGTGAACCTCTTCGAGAACCTGGCCTTTCCCATACCAAACATCACGCAGCTGGTCTTCTCTGTTTAGGTACGCAAGCCAGTAATTCTCACCTGTGTTGATTTGGAGTTCACTTAGGTTAATATTTGTGCTCATGGCAGCGACCATCACTACTGCAGGTTCAAGGCAGCCCCAGTGCACTGCAAGAAGCAAAAGTTTCGCGGCCCTCGGAGGAACCACAAGCGTGTTCGCTAATGCGCCCATCGCGCTTAAGCTTAAGCCAAGCGGCTGGGTAGTTTGATTTGCTCGTTCTGACGGGGCAAAAGAAAATGCACCAGAGATACCCAATGCGAGGGAAGCTTGCACAACTGCACCCGCCTTGGGTGGAGAAAGTGCTTCACGGAGCAGAGAAAATGGAGAGCCCAGTGTCGAGTGTGACTGTACAATATGTGTAACCAGCCCATCTAACTCACGACGCTGCAGCTCGGGCTGGCCGAAGTCGTCCATCTCTTCGGTAAAGAAGTCTCTAGAGTAGAGGCGAATACAATGTCCGGGGCGAATGCGACCAGCACGGCCTGCTCGTTGATTCGCAGAAGCCCTTGAGATGGGCACAAGCCGAAGGTCTTGGTTGAGTGCAGACCCCAGGCCCCTATTCAAGTAATTCATCGTGGAAGTCCCTCGGTAGGATTCATTGTGGCAGCCAGTATCAATTACGCATACTACATCAGGAATTGTTACTCCGGTTTCAGCGATGTTGGTCGACAAGACCACACGAAGGACTGATGTACTGTTAGGCTGAAATGCCTTGCGAGTTTCGTTAGGTCCCACGGAAGAATGTAAAATTGATGTTGAACATACTCGTGAGTCGCCAAGTAGAGTAGACGCTTGGATACGGTTGAAGACATCTCGAATAGCTGAGATTCCAGGTAGGAACACAAGCAGGCAGGCTGCTCGGGTCTGATCAGGTGTTTCCTCGAGAAGAGGATCTGCAGCTTCGGGCATTCCTGCGGATAACGCGTCACCTAATGTGACGTGCATACCCGATGCAGTAATCACACCTTGACTCGATGACTGTAACGGAGGGAGACTTGACCAGTGCTCCTGAGTCCTCCGGTTCCGACGGGCGCCAGCCTGCCTGAGTGAGTCGGAGAGATACGGTTCAAACTCCAGTCTGCTCCCCCGATGCCTTGGTGTCCCGGACTGGAACTGCTGCTGCAGAAGATACAGTCTCCGCAACGCGATCAAGGATATCACAGTCTCAATTAAGTCCAGGTTCACGATCGAAGCTTCGACACCTCCCGTCAACAAGTTAAGTAGTGCATCCATGTAGGACGCAGGGTCTTGAACGCTACTTCTACGGTCGTGCGAAAGAGTTTCCGCGAACTGGCGGACATCTCGCAGGCAGGTACTTACTCGCTCACGAACCCCTCGGCCCTGGCGACCAAAAGCGGTTTGAATATACCTGTCGATAAAGTCCTCTTGCGAGTCCGAATCTGTTGTCCTTCCCGGTGCCGGAGCACTGTTTAGCAGTCGGAATGAGCGAAGGAAGATTTGGGTGAGAATCCCGTGCGTCTCGGCAGGCGTCCTGTCTCCAATTTCAGGACTCTGCAGTAGGTTGCTGCCCTCGAGAACGTAATCATTGCCTGGGGTAGGACCCTCGATCAGCGAATCAAGGAAGCTGATCCGAACTGGATACATTCGTCCGCTTACTTGAAGAACTGCGGGAGCCGGCGGCTGTTGCATCGCTTGAAGAACCGTGGGCTTGTAAAGCCGATACTCTAACTCGCTGATCTCTGCAAAATATCGCTTTAATTGCTCGATAGTGAGAGTCGCACTCATGATGCCCAACCTTAGACTTGGGAAGTGACGTTCACCGCGAGACAGCGCATCCACGAAACACTGACGCATCAACCGTCGCAAGAGCACCAGGAGGAAGTCTGTTTCCATGCTTCGTTCGTGGACCTCATCCAGTATGACGCAGGACACCCCTCGCATCGTAGGATTGGACTGCAATCTTCTCATGAGAATCCCATTGGTCATGTAGATAATGGCGGTTTGTTCAGTCGTCTTATTATCGAATCGAATCTGGTAGCCCACGATCGAGTTAGTTCCACCGCAGTTAATATCCCCAACTTCCTTCGAGACGTATTCGCCTGTGGTGAGCGCTGTGACTCTACGCGGCTGAGCGCAGAAGATTCGGCCCCATCGGAACGGTAGCTCCTCAGTCCCGGATCGCTTTGCCATGAGTGAATCGAGCATACACTCGAGCGCAACCCGAGGGATCTGCGTGGTTTTTCCCGAACCTGTTTCAGCCGAGACAATGAATACAGTATTGTTACGAATAACCTGTCGGATATCTTCAATATGTTTCATAACTGGAAGCTCCATGCGGAGTCGTTTACGGGTATCATCAACGCGTGCCTGCGCATCCCGGAACCGCTCGTACAACGCTGATGCAGACAACGGATAAGCCGTATCATCGGTCTCGTCATTCGAACAAGCAACTGGTACAGCCTTTGGCTGGAGCAGACTTTCAGAGATTGCTACTGGCGGGGAGGCTACTTCTAGGGCCGCCCCTGCTATGAGACTAATTACCTCGCGGGCATCTGCATCTACAGCACCCTCTAGTGGGATGAGGCGGCTATTCAAGTTCGAAATAATGGCTTCAACAAACCTGCGGAATGGCTGCAACAGGTGTAGGTGGAAATCCGTCGTCAATTCGAATCGATACGCTCGAATTGGTTTCGCAAAAATGTTCTCAGTGACTTCGGGGTCCGGAGTGCCATTCTGAACAGGTGCCCATGGTGGGCATTTTACGAGAGTCAACTGCGACGCAAGCGCCTCGATTGTCGGATCAAATCGGACATGGAGAGCTGTCAAAGCCATTGCAGCGACGAACTGTTCTGCTGCCTCAGCGGTTGAGAAGAATGGATACTGAACAGGAGACCAGATGTCGCATCCGCTTGGGTTCAAGATACACCTATTCCAGCGTTTTGGCAGAGTATCGAACGTGACTGCATCCTCAATCTCGTGGCGATACGCACCGAAGACGGAGAGGATGATATCTGAAGGAAGACAGGAAGACAGGAAATAGGAACGGCCTTGGCTTCTAGCATCTGTTCCAGCGGTGCTCTCATAGCAGAGAGCAACTCGCGCTCGATAGGAAGCGTTGTCAGGTGAGGCAGAAGAGTATCGAGCAACGATCCGACCATCGGTAACCTTCCGGTTCAAAGACTCAATCGTACGAGCCAGCAAAGCTTTTGGCAACTTGGGTTGAGATTGACGAGTAAAGCTAGGAACAACGAAAGTCTCCACTCCTGTCATGTTTGAAAAATCGAACTCATTGGGTTGCCTCGTAAGCTTACGGGCCTGGGTCTGCATACAGGCCTCTCCGTCCAGAGCGATAAGCGCCTCACGGCTTAGCGGCCTATGCCACAACGCCTTCAGTGCGGCGTCCTTGCTCGCTTGAGAATGTGGCTCTGATTTCGCTTCTTCAGTCGGCTGGCTTGAATCTGGTTCATCTTCACTGTCACTGCCGCTGCTGCTGGACTCACCTTCATTGTCTGTAGAGGACTCTGAACTCGTGCCGGAATCCGCTTCGCTACTCGATGAGCTTGACTCAGTGTCTGAGCTGCTGCCTGATCCATCGGAATCCGATGAATCTGCTGAAGCACGTTGGGTAGAGTTCTTGCCTCCCACGCCCAACGAAGCCAAGACTTGGGCGGCCTCTCGGTTGAGCCCGGCTAAATCGATTTGGGTCTTGACATTGGCCGACATCTGCGACACGAGCTGTTCGAGCTCTCGACGATAAAATGGGATATCTCGGGCATGTCGCGTTCCCTGCCCAAGTGAGTCCTTCCATCGGACTAGATAATGAGCATAGACATACACAAGGCGGATCAGATCTTGGGCGGATTCGGCGAGATTGATTGTAGAACTCAAGCATTTGAACCATTGAATGAATGCGGTAATTGGATTACGTGGAACTGAGCCCCTGAACTTGGTTGTTGGGACGGCCCACATGATCCGGTATTCGTTGAAATGTGCGGCAAGATCTGGTGGCAAAGGCGAAGGTGAGGGCTCCACATCGCAGCGAGGTAGCATGCGATTGTTCGCACGAGACTTGACCTGAGGCAAAAGAACGGGGCAGTACAGGAGGGAGAAGTCCTTCCTCTGAATATGCGTTCCAGTGAGAGCGTCATACAGGTACACTGTCTCATAAAAATCGCTGATACTATCATCTACAATGTCTTGATACGTGATTTGAGTCGCTGAAGCCTCCTCTAACGCAGCGGTCGTCATCGGACCCCCACCTGACTTTCCTCCCTTGCCTGCTGCTGCAGGTTTGCGGCCACTGGCTGACTGTGTAGGCTGAGCTTCTATGAAGCGATCTAAATACTCCTGTTGAGTCAGCGCCCGAGCACTCCAGGGCTTGGCCGCATATGAATCGCGTGCTTGAGGAATCAGGTGTGCTTGAGCCGGAGATTCAGCAGCAGGAACCGGAACCGTGGGTGCCTCTAGTGCTTTGGGCTCTTCTTTCTTGGTCTCGGTGAGTTCGGTATGCCTCGGATTAGACTCAGGCTGGATCGCTCGTGCTTCAGATGCAGTGGCGCCACGCTCCGAAGACTCAGACGCCAGGATTCGCGCGAGAAAAGACTCATCGAGTAGCGTGGTTGGGATGTCGCGTGGACCTAAGGCCAAGCATGTTAGCTCAACGCATGCCTGCAGTAGCGACGCCACTTGTTTCGACAGGACCACTGCAGCGTTTCGTGACCACAGAGCTGAATATACGGCGCCGTTACCTAATCCGTAGTCATTCTTTGTTGTGGTTGGAGTAGCCGCGACAACCAGGTCTTCTGGGGGCGAATGTTCAATGCGATGGGGGAGGAAGGCTGGAGGGACTCCTGTGAGTTCGTGAGACAGCTGGTAGAGTAACTCAAGTGTAGGGTCGTCGAAACGGGGGTTAGTGCTCAAGCCCAACTTGGAATCGTCTTTAGCTTCGCTGCTAGTGGTCTGGGCTGCGGATATGTGTGCAGATGCGGGCTCCTCAGGCTCATCAATGTCCCAAGTGTCCAATGGCTCCCCATCCGCTGCACCTGCCTGGGTCGCCTGTGGCACGTCAGAGCTGGTGTTGGAGCAGCTTGAGGAATGAATGGTAGTCACCGCTTCATTCTCATTCTGTGACTCCGTCTCGACCGTTTTGCCAGCACGACACAGGATGGGTTCGCAAACCCGAGTAGAACTGAAATCCTCCTTCACCCTCTCCACCAGTGCGAGCAGAACGCCTTTTGCGAGGGCAGGCCGGAAACGCAGCCTACCAACTAGAAGACGGTAAACTGACAGCACGACACCAGCATGTGCCAGTGCTAGTGACGCTCTCGGGAGCAACAGCGCTCTTGCTGCCTTCTTGAGTTTCTTCGGCAGTGTCTGTGGATCGCTCTCAGCTTCCTGTGAAAGAGAGGATGCACGATTCGCGCTGCTGCCAGATGAAGCACCATCACTATCTACGCTGGAGGCAGTCCCTGGATCGCGGGCACTGCTGCTGGCCTCACTGACCGACGCACTGCTGTCCTCCGAGTCCAAGTCGATGCCATAAAACCTGCGCACGAGTTGTAGGCCCTCCAGGAGCGACTCGGGTGGAAGGTGCAGCACCGGCAAGGAGGGTTCATTCACCGCGCTTGGTGTCCGAAGTGGGATCGTCGCTGGTAGTGGTGCCACACGTTCAGTCATAACCTATTTCCCAGGAGCGTCTTTGCTCCTATAGTACAAGTTGTTCTTCTAGTTAGTTTCTGAACAATCTAGGTTAGTTTTCAAGGAGATCTAAGTAGTATAAATAGTTATAAATGAATATTTCTTCAAATACGTGTCATAGATCCAACGCACAGGATCGTGTTGCGTCGAGTGTAAGCCCTCGATCCGTCCTTCGCGCCGGCCTTTTTGCGTACCACACCGTTTTCGGGTGGATGGCTTCAGCCCCTCGATCCTCCCCTGGGCTCTCGAATTCGAGCCAACCGAAAAATCATGGAAAATCGGAAAAATCAAGGAAATTCACAATCGGGGGTGCTGGAATAACCCCAAATTCACTATTCCTCGAGTATAGTTTCGTCGTGATTTCACGCGACGCGTTGCGTGTGGAGGGTTGCAGGGCGCTGCATTGCGTCGAGAACACCATGCGTCATCTACCTCTCACCCGCTCTCGCGACCTAACCCAATGAGTGTCTCACACGTTGCGTGCAAATCCACCCCCTTAGCCCTCTGACTTGCTTTTTCTCTCGAATCGAGTGTGTTTCGAGGAAGATTTGCGGGCATGCAAGGGGGTGTTGGGCTCTGACCCACGTGGCAATCTCTCAGGACGACAAGGCTCTGTCATATATAAGCGATCGCATCTCGCTCACTCATCCATCTCGCCCGATATACACCCCCCCCCCCCCCCCCCCCCCCACCACCCCCTCACCTTCAAAGACACCACCACTCTTTTCTTTTTCTTTTTTCTCCTCTCCT
>Ga0180217_1000168_pt1 | contig 133340 bp, 89 predicted proteins | sample eDN3rd37CBELigOP_FD_128521 | JGI IMG/M metagenome (GOLD analysis project Ga0180217, IMG submission 128521) | Enriched Organic Plus compost microbial communities from Emeryville, California, USA - eDNA 3rd pass 37_C BE-Lig OP (version 2) (version 2) ... | reverse complement strand
GATCGTGTACGAAGTGGTGTTGGCGGGGACGTCGGTCACGTAGACCGACTGCGAACCGTTCCAGGTGTAGATGCGATACCCGGTCTCGTTTGCCGTGTCGCTCCAGGTGAGGCGGATCTGTGTGCTGGAGAGGGCGGTCGCTGTCACGTTCGCAGGCGCGACGGGGGCAGTGCTGGCCTGGATCGTGCCGGTGACAGTGTACTGGCCGAGCGCGCCGTATTCTCCCGTGTTGCGGACCACGAGCCGATATTCGCCGGCAGCCACCGTGGCGGTAATCGTCGCATTGAGGCTGTTCGACGGATTGGCCGTGGTGATCAGGTTGTCGTTGGCATCCCGAAGTTCGAGCACCGCATCGAGGTTCGGTCCGACGCTGGCGACATTGACGGTGAATGAGACCTGTCCCGCCGCCGTCGTGAACGAGAAGTAATCGACGTCGTCGTTCTCGCTGATGATGCCCGAGCCGGCGACACTGGTGCCGTTCACCGTGAGGGCCGATGCAGTGGCCGCCGTATTACCGTGGTCGTCCTCACGGTATCCAAACCCGTTCGTGGGCGACGAGATGATGGCGAGATCGTCCTGCATCGAAGAGGCCCCGCTCGAGGAGGTCCCGTAATACCAGACCGATCGCTGTGCGGAGTAGCTGTTCCCCAGCAGCGGGGCGACTGCCGCCGTTCCCGTATTGTACTCCTGGGTGCGGTTCCCACTGGCGTTGTAGGTGCTCTGATGCAGGAGACCGAAGGCGTGCCCCGCCTCGTGCGAGCTTGCATCGGCGACGTAGCGGGCCGTTCCGCCTCCCAGGTTGTTGGAGAAAACGTAAACGGTGTTCACGATCGAGTTCGTGAACGTGTTCACATAGGCCACTCCTCCGGACAGCGCGCCGTACCAGCTTCCATTCCCGCCGATCGAGACGCGCAGCGCCTGGCGATTCGCAAAGCTTCCCGGATTGACGGTGGTCACATTGACATTGAAGGGAGCATAGTCCTCGGCAACCCGCTCCCAGACTTCCCGGATCGCCGCCAGTTCCGCATCGCTGAAGGTCGTGGGATCGCCGTCCGTGTCATAGACCGGCGTGGTGACATTGCTGTAGGCCCCCCACGTCGCTTCGAAGTGGCCGTCGAAATCGAGATAGATGGTTACCGGTGCCCCCGGGTTGCTGTGCAGTTCGGGGATGCTGGAGAGTGGATGCTTCGCCCCCAGCGGCTCGTCGGGGACATCGGAATCGGTGAAGACACCCGGCAGGCTGTGCAGGCCTCCGGCATGGTCGTGGTCGTGACCATGGTCTTCTCCGGGGAGCAGATGAGCCGGATTCTCGTAAGTCAGCGGCGTGTCGCGCTCGCTTTCCTGATCGGTCAGCAGACCGCAGAGAGCGTCCCCACCGAGAGTGGCGCTCAACAGCACCCGCTCCGGGAGCGGTTCAGCATTCAGCCGGAAGTGCGGTGCCTGTGAGGGAGATTTCTTGTTGCCGTTCCGGAAAAAACGCGTGAGAAACGAGATGGCCATGCGTTGTTCTCGGCTGTCGTGAAATCATCGTTCCCCGGCCCTTCGGCTTTGCTGGTACGCTGCTGTTCGCGGCAGAGAGAGCGTTCCCCAAGCATGCCTGCAGCAGCGACCGGGCACCTGGAGGGAGCACAGACTGCAGGGCCGCGACGGAGACGCTTCGTTCCGCATCCGGGATGTGCTGATCGATTCACTTCGGGCCCGACGCCCGTGAAGACAGCCGGGCGCAGCGCCAAACCAGTCGGGAGACTCGGTGGGATGTATCGGCAATTGATCCTTCACCTGTCCGCGACAATTGCTACGTCCCGTCAGGAGACACACCGGACTGCCGGCGCAAGCGGAACATCTGGAGAATTCGCGAGAGTTTGCGGCCGCAGGGTTTCTCTGGTTGGCAAACTTTGTGTGGCTTGCTCGTGTTACGGCAGTGCTCCGCGGGAAAATCCAGGCGACACTCGCGGCGATGCGGAGGATCGTCGGCAGCTGACGTCCCGCCCGGCCCGAAGCAGTGGGAAGCGCGAGAATGGTGGGGCGCGAAATGAAAAGCCTCTCATCCGCCGTCATGACCAACGGCGGATGAGAGGCTGATGTGAAAATCGTCGGGAAGTTGATCCGCCGGAGCGGTCATTCTTCCAGCTCGGCGTTCCAGTACGTGTCGCTGAGAAACCGTGTCCAGCTGCGAATCCGCGCGACGCGGGCCGCATAGTACGGCCGCCATGCAGGCCGCACGGGCCGCTTGCGGAGCGGCATGCCCGCCTGTTCAGGAGTGCGGTCCGCCTTGCGGGCGTTGCAGTCGATGCACGCCAGAACGCAGTTTTCCCAGGTGGAGAGACCACCCTGGGCACGCGGCAGGACATGATCGACCGTCAGCTCTTCACTACCGGGCTGACGGCCGCAGTACTGACACGTGAACCGGTCGCGTTTGAAGATGTTCCGCCGACTGAACGTCACCGTGTTCACCGGCACGCGGTCGTAGCGATTGAGCGTCACGACCTCGGGGACACGCAGACGGCTGCGCACGGTCTGGACGAAGGGTTCACCTTCAGCCGGGACAAGTCGTGCCCAGTCCACCCAGTCGTACAACTGGTAATCGGAGGGATCCACGACCCGCGCCTGACCGTTCCAGACCAGCACCAGCGAGCGGGCCACGGAGGCCACGCCGACCGGCTGCCAGCTTCGGTTCAGAACCAGCGTGGGACGTTGCAACATGGCTGCAACCATCAGCAATCCCCTCCGTCAGTCAACCAATCGCGCCCGACCATTTCTCCCCGGACCGCCAGGGTGTCTCGCACCCCGCTGGAGAGATCCGTTCTCCCACACGCCGGGGAACCGGGGTTGGCGGGAAGTTCTCTCCTTACAGCCTAAGGCTTCCGCTCCCGGATCTGAAGGGCAGTTCTCCTGGCGGAACACAGACTTCGCGGGAGTGGATGCAATTCCCGTGCGAGAGGTTCGGTGGAACACACCGCGGGAAGAGGATTCGCCGAAGTACCCCGGAGCCACCCGCACCTCGCCTGATCTCCCGATTCTCGCTCTCCTGCCGGAAGGCTGTCTTCCTATATCGCTCCTCCGGAATCCCGTTTCGCGAGCAGGTTGACTTGAAGTCAACCGGTCGACCTGTTGCAAGTGCGGGGGATTTCTCGCTCCGAAGAGTAGAGGGATGAGCGGTGGCAGCCCGCCTGACTGGCCTCGGCGGGTCGGCTCATCCCGGTTCCCAGCCTCGTGAGGTGAGCGATGAAACGCAATCTCTTCTTCATTTACGGCGTCCTGTGTCATGGACTGTTCCTGGTCACGTATGCCTGGATGGCGGCATTCGTCGGAAATCTGGGGATTCCGCATTCGATCGATGCCCCCGCGACAGGCGCGCTGGCCGCCGCCCTCGGCATGAACCTGGGGCTGCTGAGCCTGTTCGCGCTACAGCATTCGCTGATGGCCCGGCCGGCTTTCAAACGGGTGTGGACGAAGGTCATTCCGCAGCCGATCGAACGCAGCACCTACGTGCTCGCCTCCTGCCTGGTGACAGCCCTGCTGCTGTGGCAATGGCGGCCCATTAACCTGATCGTCTGGGATGTTCAGCAGCCGGTGGGCCGGGCTCTTCTGACCGGGCTGTTCATTGCCGGATGGCTGATGGTCCCGCTGGTGAGCCTGATGATCAATCACTTCGACCTGTTCGGGACGCGGCAGGTATGGCTGTACTGGCAGGGGCGGGAGTATTCTCCGCTTCCCTTTCGAACGCCGCTGCTGTACGGCCATGTCCGGCACCCGCTTTACCTGGGGTGGGCGCTGGCCTTCTGGGCCACGCCGACAATGACGGTCGGGCACCTTCTCTTCGCGGGTGTGTTGACCGCGTACATGGGAATCGCCGCCTGCTTTGAAGAGCGCGACCTGCGGAACCACTTCGGTCGGCAGTACGCCGACTACCAGGCCCGCGTGCCGATGTTCGTGCCCCGCTGGCGACCGACCTCCACCACGGAAGAAGTTCGCGCCCCTGCAGAAGTTTCCCCCCGGGTCTGACAGGCAACTTTGGTTGCGGGAAGAGGGCGCGAGAGCGGAGCCGGTGATGCGATCCGGGGGTCTTGTGGATCGGTCGTTCCCCGTAGTGTGAGGTCGATCCAGTAGAAACGATCGCTATGGTAGGTAAGTCTACCGATTGTCGTTGCTGTGTGTCTTAGCTTTTCCGTGCGTCTTACCTATGTCCGTGGTTATCTCCAAATAGTGGTTTTCATCTATTCTTTGTATAACTGTTAAAAACCGTTGTTTAGCTTAGCCTTCTCTCTTATCGTGGGGCCGATTTTCACGATGGGAGAGGGGGCGGAGCTGCAGCTCTCCCGTTGGTCAGGTTCCCCAGGGAGAGACGTCAATGAAGACCGATCTGCAGCGATTCATCTGTATCATTTACCTTGTTTGTGTTCTCTCTATTTTTTTCCCCGCTTCGACGAGTCAGGGAGCGGAGGAAGCCTCCGGGGAACAGGCGAGTCGGGAGGAAGTCGGCACCCCTCAGCTGGTCCCTGTGGAGACTGTTCCGGTCGCAGTCTACTGCGGGCTGAGTCGGGTGACCCAGGAGCAGGCCGTCCTGCAGGGCGTCGATTACCTGGTTCCCACTGAGACCTGGTACGCTCCCCACCCTGCATTGGCGCACATTGTCCCGCAGCTGCATTCGCAGGGGATTAAGGTTTATCCATCCCTTGCGGTTGGAATTGACAGCGTGGAGGGAGAATCGCATTCGTTTGCCGCCGCCCATCCTGAGTACTTCGAGAAGCTCCGTAACGGGCAGCGACTCCAGGGGGGAGAGGCCGGCAGTTTGAGCTGGGGATTCCCGGAAGTTCGCAGGTACAAAGTCGAGAAGATTCGCGAGCTGGTCGAGATGGCTGGCTGCGACGGCGTGGCGCTCGATTACACGCGTTATCTCGATCCGGAAGCCGGGTATTCCAAAGCGATCGTCGATGCGTTCATCGCCGAGACGGGACGCAATCCGTTCAGGATCCCCAACGACGACCCCGAGTGGGTTCGCTTTCGGGCAAGCCAGGTGACGCTGTTTCTCATCGAACTGCGGGCGGCACTCGACCAGCTGCGGCCGGACATCGAAATCTTCGCGATTGTCGGACCGGATCCCGACGAGGCCCTGAAACAGTCCATGCAGGACTGGGCGGGCTGGATCGAGGAGGGGTTAATCGACGGGCTCATCACGATGAACTACGACCGGGATACCAACCGGATCCTGAGTATGGTGCAGAGCGTCAGCGCGCTTGTTGCGGGGCGGCTCCCGTATTTTCCGATGATCGCCGCCTGGGGGGAAAATCTCGATACCCCCGAGCTGTTGATGGAAGGCGCGAAGAAGTGTCTCGCCGCGGGGGGGACGGGAGTTGCCATCTATCGCGATGACGCCATTACCCAGGCGAACCTCTGGTCGACGGTCGGGCAGATCGCCGCGTGGCCCACGCGAATTTCCGCCGCGACGGTGAACCTGCTGCGCAATGCCAGTTTCGAACAGGGGCTGTCATTCTGGGCGGTCGGTGAAGGAGCGGGCGTCTCCGTCTCGACAGACCAGGCTTTGGAAGGGAAGCAGGCCCTGCGGATTCAGCCTTCCGGAGCCGCTTCCGTGCGGCAACTGGTCAGTGAGGGGGTGCCTCACCATCAGCGGGGAGCGACGCTCACGTTTTCTCTCGACGACTCGAAGCTCAGTCTTGATCGCCAGCTGCATGTGGAGATCACCGTCAACTTCGGGAACGGTGTCGAAAACTTTTATCGGGTTCCTGTCGACGCCGACGATGCCTCCGACGAGTCCGGGTGGAGGAAGGCCCGGATCAACTTCCCGGTGGAGTCAGAGAACGGCATCGAGTTTCTGGTCATTGCCCTCACGGTGGAGAGTGACGGCGGAGTTCTCTATGCGGATGATTTCCATCTCGCGTTTCACAACCGCCGCTCCCGACTGCAGCCGACGACGCCACCCGCTGTCTGGGAGGGGGATTCGCGAGGCAATCGGCTGCGGGGCCAGATCGTGACTGGTTCCAGTCAGTTTGGCAATGGCTACGAACCGGATCGGGCGGTCGATGGCCGGACCTCTGCGGAGCTGGGGGATCGTGAAGCGGCGTGGTTCTCCCAGCGCCCGAATGAGAATCAGTGGATCATGGTGCATCTCCCCGCCCCGGCAAAGATCCGCCGCTTCCGGCTGCTGAATCCCGCGGTCCAGGCGGCTTATCGGACCCGCGACTTTGTCATCGAAACGTCGCTCGATGGTGCGGCCTTTCGCGAAGTGGCCCGCGGCACGATGCCGAACAACGGCACCACATGGCTGGAATTGAAAGTTCGCCCGGTGCGGGCGAAGTACGTTCGCTTCCGGGCCCTCAACGGCTACTATCCCGGGTATTTTCTCGGGCTGAAGGAGATCGAGGCATACTGAGGGCCGATCTGAGGCGTGACACGCCCGGCAATGATCGCGGACCCTTGCCATTAGCCCGCTTGAGAGTGTTGGCACACACGGCCCTGGTCAGGAACGGTTTCCTGGCCGGGGCCGTCGTGCGTTGGGGGCAGGGGTGAAGAGTGTCCGTGGGCGATTCGCGCATGATGCGGGGCGCGGATGGGGCTGAAACGCAAGTCTCCGCACGAAGAGGGACACGGCAGACATTTCCGTAAATGCGTGGCCGCAGGGAGCGTGCGCGGGGGCATGCCTGCGGAACTCCGCCTCAGGCGGACGCCGGGGGATCACACGCGCCCGGTCGGTGGCAGGCACGCGCCTTCCACGCGAGGTTCATGTCGAATTCCGCCTGGCCGACCCCGCGGAAGCGGACCGGGTGAGCCGACAAAACCTGAAATCCCTCTCGACACGTTGAATTGATTCCATTATTACCCCCGCACTCCTTTCTGAACGTCAGTGGGGCGGGTGCCGTCGAGGCCCGCGTTCTGCCAACCGTTTACCCGTAATCAACTGTCTCAAGTGTCGGAAAGCAGTCAGGCGGGGAGGCAGGAACGTTGCCTTCCTTGCCGGGTGGTCCATTGGCATTCATGCCCGACCACCCGGAGACCGTTTCCGCGGGAAGCGATCTGACGATAGCGGAGCAAATGGAGCAGGCGGCCTTTGCCGGCGCCGCAATCGGAGCGCCGCGGGAAAGGCGTATGCTCGGGAACAGGATGATTTACACTTCGGAGTGTTGCACGCATGAATCACCGGCTGGCAGCGATTTTGCCGACATATCTCATCCTTTTCACAGTCTCGCTGTATGCCTCGTTCCTGCTCCGTTTTGAATTTGATCCCGGCCCGACGGCGCGGGCGCTGTTCTGGATTGCCCTCCCGTTCGTTCTGGTCATCAAGTGCCTGACGTGTCTCGCTTTCGGGGAATGGAAACGGACCTTTCGGTACGCCACGCTCCGCGACATGTTGCAGGTGGTCGCGGGAGCCACAGCCGCCACGAGTCTGCTGTTTCTGTTCGATCTGATCTTCCTCCCCGGTCTGCAGATTCCCCGTTCCGTCATTCTCATCGACTGTCTGCTCACGATGCTCCTGACGGGGCTGGTCCGAAGCGGATTTCGCCTGGGCCTCGAAGCCCGTCGCTGGATGCTCGGGAAGTCCGGGCGCGAACGGACGATCATTTACGGTTCCGACCATGCAGGGCTCAGTCTGCTGCGGGCGCTCGAAGCCGGGAACCCGCGCTACAAGGTCATCGCGTTCGTGGATGATGTGGAGCGGCCGCGGAAATCGCTGCTCGCGGGTTTGCCCGTCCTTTCCGCGCAGCTGGGATGGAAGCAGCTGGCCCGCCAGCTGCACGCCGAGCATGTCCTCATCCCGGCGACGACGCCCGGTCGCCGTCTGCGGCAGATCGTGGCGGATTGCGCGGAAGCCTCGCTGAAAACCCACGTCATGCCCGCCGTCCATGAGATCCTCTCGGGACGCTACAAGCTCACGGTCCGGGACGTGACGATCAACGACCTGCTCCGTCGCGAACCCGCCGAGCTCGATCAGCAGAGCATTCAACAGTACGTGACCGGCCGCCGCGTGATGGTGACGGGGGCGGCGGGAAGCATCGGCTCCGAATTGTGCCGGCAGATTCTGGCGCTCAACCCCGAGTCGCTCGTGCTGCTCGACCAGTCGGAATTCGGCATGTTCACGATTGGCCAGGAACTCGAAGCCCTGCCCGAGCGGAACAGCAGCCTGCACTATGTCATTGCCGATGTCGTCGATCGCCTCTCCCTGCAGCGGGCGATGGAGGAGTATCAGCCCGAGCTGATGTTCCATGCGGCGGCTTACAAACACGTGCCGATGATGGAGGCGAACCCCAACGAGGCGATTCGCAACAATGTGCTCGGAACGAAAAACGTCGTCGATCTTGCGGACGAGTCGGGCGTCCAGAAGCTGGTCATGATCTCCAGCGACAAGGCTGTCCGGCCCTCCAGCGTCATGGGAGCCACCAAGCTCGTCGGCGAGAAATACCTCCAGGCCGTTGCACAACGATCGGCGACCGAGATGATCACGGTGCGGTTCGGCAATGTGCTGAATTCGGCGGGAAGCGTCGTGCCGACCTTCCGCCGACAGATTGAAGCCGGCGGACCGCTGACCGTCACGCATCCCGACATGGAGCGTTTCTTCATGACGATCCCGGAGGCCGTGCAGCTCGTCCTGCAGGCGGGAGCGAGCGGCAACTCGGGTGATGTGCTGATCCTCGAAATGGGGGAACCGGTCAAGATCTTCGATCTCGCGAAGGACATGATTCATCTTTCCGGGCTGAAGTATCCGGAAGACATCGACATCATCTTCACCGGCATCCGTCCGGGGGAAAAGCTCTACGAAGAGCTGTTCTACAACACCGAGGAAGGGGCGAAGAAAATCCGCGACAAGATCTACTGCGCGGCGAGTCACGCCCCGCAGCTGGCCGAGGTTCGCCGCGATATTTCCCGCCTCGAAGCCGCCATCCCCGCCTCCAAGGCCGAGATCCTGAAGGTTCTGTGGGACATCGTCGGCAACTACCTGGCGAGCGACCGGAATGTTGCGGCGAAGATCAGGAAAGCCGCCTGAACGTCGCGTCCGTCCGACGCTCGCGGCGAGTCACGCCCCCCGGCCGCTGTCGCGTTCTGTCCCGCGAAGCGGCCTGCGCCGAAACCGCCATTGTGGCGGTTTCCTGAATATCTTATAACCCCGGCCCGCAATAGCTGAATTATCCAGGTTGCTGTCCCAGAGACCGCGCAGCAGCGGTGCGGAGCATGATGGCCTTTCTGATCTCGTTCGCGATCGCCGCCGCGACCAGTTCCTTGCTGACGCCCCTCGTCGGGCTGGGGGCTCGCCGTCTCGCCGTCCTCGATCATCCGGATGGAGGACGCAAGCGACAGGCGAACCCGGTCCCGCTCGGAGGGGGTGTCGCGGTCTTTCTTTCCCTGCTGGTGGCCTGTCTGCTGGGAAGCGCGTGGGGGGGAATCGCTCCGCTTCCCGTTGCACTCCTCTGTTCGGGGGGACTCGTCTGCGCTGTCGGCTGCTGGGATGATCTTCGTGGCCTGCGACCGCTCTGGAAACTTCTCGGACAGGCGGTGGCCCTGTTGCCGCTGCTGTTCGCGGGATACTGGCCCGAAGTGATCGCGATTGGCGGCCGTTCGTTTGACGTCGGAGTCCTGGGACTGCCGCTCACGGTGTTCGGGATGCTCGCGGTCATGAACGCCGTGAACTTTCTCGACGGCATGGACGGCCTCTGCGGACTGGCGGGCGTGACCATCGCGGTCGCCGCGGCACTGCTGGGGCTGGGCACCGGCCACGCGGCGATTCTGCTCCCCGCCGGAGCGCTGGCCGGAGCGGTCTGCGGATTCCTGCTGCACAACCTGCCGCCGGCCCGGATCTATCTCGGCGATTCGGGAAGTCTGCTGCTGGGGCTGTGGCTGGCTTATCTGGCGACATCGGCACCCGTGGAGACGACTTCGGAACTTGCCGTCACACCGACGCTCCTGTTGCTCGCGCTGCCGCTGCTTGATCTCGTGCTCGCGATCGCCCGCCGCCTGTTGCGGGGATTGCCGGTCTGGAGCGCCGACCGCGAACACCTGCATCACAGTCTCCTGGGGCGTGGGCTGAGCATTCGTCAGACGCTGCTCCTGCTGGGAGGCGTCTCGCTTTGCTATGCGGCCCTCGCGTGGAGCAGCGTGTTTTTCGGCTCCGACTGGTCGGCATGGACTGCGGCAGCGGTCCTCTTCGCCGCGCTCGTGCAGGCACGACTCATCGGGCATGGCGAGTGGTCGTTGGTGAAAGAAGCGGCGATTCGCCTGCTCCCGCAGGTGATGCCGCTGCGGCGAAGCACCCCCTTGCACACGCAGCACCTCGCCCTCCTCGACCGTAAACCGGCGACGGAACGCATCCCGCCGCAGGCCCAACCGGCAGCCTGAAGGCGCTTCCGGGACTGTGTCGGGCAGAAGGAGAACCGGCCGGCTCGTCGAGCCTTTTCGTGCGGCCCCGCCGTCCTTCGCTCGTGCGATAAGGCGAGCAACTCCGGGCGGAGACGCTGCGCCCCCGATCCGCTGCCGCTGGCGCTCGCTGCTGGAAGCTCGTTGCCCGCAGTGACGCGCGGGAGGGAAGAGCACGTTGCATCGCAGCCATTCGGCTGATGCGACGCCCGACTCTTCTTTTCCTTTGCCTTTGGTGCATCGCTTGACGGGTGCCCGGCAACTGCTGGTTCAAAATCGTGCCTCTCTCCATTCTCCTGGAGAGATGGGTGGTTCCCCGCAGCGTCGCATTCGTTGGAAATTCAACGAATTCATTTTTTTGTTGATTTCACCTTTCGCAGCGGGTAAGAGGCAATAAGCATCGAAACGATACCGTCGCTGTTTTCCCGCGGGTCAGTGAAGTTTCATGGGGGAGAAAGCCGTCGGAATTCGACTCGATGCGAGCATGGATTTGCCGCGGTCTTCCCTGCATCGGCATTCGCTGGCGGGGGAAGAACGGGGATTCGGATTTGGGCAGCACGTTGAGTTTGCCGCACAGGAGTGCAGGTCACGGTTGACGTGACCGATTCGCTTTCTGGTCGCGGCGAGAGCATTCGTCGGGAACTGGGCCGCTTGCGGAGACGAACTCCGCAATCGCGGAGCGGGCCACTACGAGTCGATTCCGTCCGAGCGCCGTCACCCGGGATTTGGTGTGCGCGGCCGCCGGTCTGCAATCGGCTGAGCGTTCGGCGTTCGGTAATTGGCCAGCGTGTCTCGAGTTCACACCGGATCGGGTTTCTGTCCGACCGTTGCACGAAAGGCTCCCCTATGCGCCACCGGAAGTTCCTCCATGGTTTTACGCTGATCGAACTCCTTGTCGTGATTGCCATTATTGCCGTGCTGATTGCCCTGCTGCTCCCCGCCGTTCAGCAGGCGCGGGAGGCGGCACGTCGCAGTCAATGCCGGAACAACCTGAAACAGATCGGCCTGGCGCTGCATAACTACCATGATGCGCACCGCATCTTTCCCCAGGGAAACAACCTCGGGGCGTGGAGCTTCAAGGCGATGATTCTGCCGTTCCTCGACCAGGGGAATATCTTCAGCCGCATCGACTTCTCGAATAATATCGCCACATCGGCCAGTCCCCCGGCACGCTGCCCGATGGGACAATACGACTGCCGCGACGAGGTGTTGCGATTGCAGGCGCTGGGACAGGGCGATCCGGCATCAGCGCGCCTGCCGATCCTTTACTGCCCGAGTGATCCGCTGGGAGGTTCGGCGTGGCCCGATACGAGCATCGGCATCCATCGTCTGGGAAATTATGTCGGCGTCGGAGGGGACGAAGTTCCCGTCCTCAGCGAAGGACGCTGTGTGGGGCCGAGCGGTCCCTTTCCCGCACGTCGCCGCGGCATCCTCTGGTACAACAGCAATGTCCGCATGGCCGACATCACCGACGGCACCTCGAATACCTTCTGCGTCGGGGAGAAGGGCATCAACAATGACTTGAACTACGGCTGGGATCTCTGCGCCGGTGTCGAAGGGGACGGATGGCTCTCGTGCGGGAATCCCTTCGGCCCGGGTGACCCCGCGAACAATGCCGCGCAGGGATACATCCACGACAGCCACTTCTGGAGCCATCATGCCGGAGGCTCACATTTCCTGATCGGCGACGGCTCGGTTCGCTTTCTGAACTATTCCATCAATTTCGACACTTATAAGGCACTGGCCACGCGGGCCGGCGGAGAAGTGGCCTCGCTCGAATGAATGCTCGCGCCTGGTCGCCGAGCAGAGCGGCTGATCGGGACGAGCGGAATCCTCTCGCTTCCGCAATCCGGAGTTTGGCGATGCCTGGAAACTCTTGGAGTTGGACGCTTATTGCCCTGGGAGCAATGTGCTGTTGCGGCTGCGGAGAACCGTCGGAACGACTGGCGGTCTCCGGTCTGGTCTACCGGAAAGGGGTTCCTCTCGAAAGGGGGGAGATCAGCTTTCTGCCGCTGTCGAACCCGCAATCGCCGGCGTCGATGACCGGCGTCGTCGATGGGGCTTACACATTGACGGATGAGAATGGTCTCTTCCCGGGCCGCTATCGCGTCGTCGTGCGGTTGCCACCTCCGGGGAAGAATGACCCGCCGATCCGCGCGAAGGGAAGCGGGCTGCAAAGCTGGGATTTTGAGTATGAGGTCCCGGCCGATGAGTCACAACCACAATTCGATGTCCACATCGACGAGTGAGAAGCTGCCGAGCGGGCGCTCGGCAACGGTCGGGTATCGAGAATTCGGCCGGCTTCGCTCTCACATCTCCAGGAGCCAGAGCAGTGAACGACAGGGATCTCTTGCGCCGGATCTCCCGCCGCGAGGTGTTGTCCTCGTGCAGTATCGCGGCAGTGATGCTCGGCGCGCTCGGCAAACCGGCAGCCTTCGGCGAGACTTCCGTTCGCCGCCTCCCGGAGGAGGAGTGGGCAAAACGTCGGGAAATGTTCCTGCTCGACCGCCATTACGTTCATCTGAATGCGGCCTCGCTGGGGGCCTGTCCGCGTGTGGTCGTCGATGCGCGTCACGATGCCGAGCGACTCCTCGAAAGCAACCCGGCCGTTCTGGGTTATGGGGAACTGGTTGCCCGGGCGGAGAAGACTCGCGCCGAAGCCGCCGCCTTCCTCGGCTGTGCTGTCGACGAGATTGTATTGACCCGGAACACGACCGACGGAATGAGTCTTGTCGCGAGCGGATGCGCTCTTCATCCGGAGGATCGAATCCTCACGACCGATCACGAACATGCCGGCGGCCTGTTGTGCTGGGAAACCATCGCCAGGCAACGCCACGCGATCGTCGATCGGGTGACGCTCCCACTGATGCCGCGGGACGAAGACGAAATCCTCTCCCGCTTCGCAAAGGCCCTGACACCGCGGACGAAGATTGTCAGCGTGAGCCATGTGACCTACACGAACGGGCTCGTGTTGCCGATCGCGCGACTCGCCGAGTTACTGCGGCCGCGCGATTGCCTGCTGATTGTCGATGGAGCCCAGGCAGCGGGCGTGATTCCGGTGAACCTCTCCGAACTGGGCTGTCATGCCTACGCAACGAGCGGGCACAAGTGGCTCCTCGGCCCCAAAGGAACGGGCATCCTCTCTATTCGCCGCGATGCGCGTGAGCGCATCACTCCGTTGCCGCTGGCTTCCGGGTACGGCGTCTATACGGGTGCGACCGGGGTGCCCGATCTGCCGGCGCTGATCGCTTTGGGGACGACTCTCCAATGGAGAAAAGACCAGGGAATTGACGTGACGTTTGCCCGCCTCGCCGAGCTGCGCACGCTGCTGGAAACCGCCCTGCAGTCGCTTCCAAAGGTGAAGATCGTCAGCCCCTCATTGGAGAGTGGTTTCGGCTCGCCGATTCTCAGCCTGTGTCTGGCGACCGGAAACAGTGCCGCCATCACCGGGCGCCTGCGCGACCGCGACAGGATTTGCGTGCGGCACATCGGCCGCCCCTCGATCGACCTTCGTGTCTCTGCGCACGTTTACAATTCCCCCGAGGACCTGGTGCGACTTGCCGCCGCCTTGAAAGCCGAGACCGAGTCCTGAACGGCGAGGCCCTCAGCGGCGTGATTCCACCTGCGGAGAGACATGCACGCGACAAGAGCCTCGCGCAGGCAGGTATCGGGACAGGGCGGAGGTGAAATCGCGGGAGTGTCACGACTTCGCAGTGTCTGCCTTATCACTGTGTTCCCGCACAGTGCTGTGAACACAGTGTTGTGAACAGTGTGCTATGAACAGTGTGGTGCAGACGACGCGGTTCGCAAGGCCGCTCCTGTGTTTCCCTGCAGCTGCGGTCGCGTACCGGCGCCGCCTCCCCTTCGTTGATCTACCGAAGTGCGGTGCGAGTGATTATGCTGCGATGAGCAATCTTCGGGCGACAAATCACAGGGAGGCAGCGCGCGATGGAATATCGACAGTTGGGTGGTTCGGGGTTCAAAGTCCCGGTGTTGAGTTTCGGGACCGGCACATTCGGCGGCCGCGGTGAGCTTTTCCAGGCCTGGGGAAGCAGCGACGTTGCCGAGGCGACGCGGCTTGTGGACATCTGCCTCGAAGCCGGGCTGACGATGTTCGACTCGGCGGATATTTACTCGCAGGGAATGGCCGAGGAGATCCTGGGGCAGGCGATCAAAGGCCGCCGCGACCAGGTGATCATCTCGACGAAAGGGACGTTTCGCGCGGGGCCGGGCCCGAATGACGTCGGCTCATCCCGGTTCCACCTGATCCGCGCGGTCGAAGCCAGTCTCCGGCGGCTGGGAACCGACTACATCGACCTCTATCAGTTGCACGGCTTTGATGCGGTCACTCCCGTCGAGGAAGTCCTCGGCACACTCGACGATCTCGTGCGGGCCGGGAAGATCCGCTATATCGGCTGTTCGAACTTCTCCGGCTGGCACCTGATGAAATCGCTCGCCGTCTCGGAGAAGTACGGCCTGGCGCGTTATGTCGCGCATCAGGCGTACTACTCGCTCGTGGGCCGCGACTACGAGTGGGAGCTGATGCCGCTCGCGCTGGATCAGAAAGTCGGCGCGGTGGTCTGGAGCCCGCTCGGCTGGGGACGATTGACCGGAAAGCTGCGGCGTGGTCAGCCGAAGCCGGAGACCAGCCGCCTGCAGAGCAAGCTGGTCACAGACATCGGCCCTCCGGTTAGCGACGAGCACCTGTTTCGGGTGGTCGATGCACTCGACGAGATCGCGGCGGAGACCGGTAAAACCATCCCGCAGATCGCGCTCAACTGGCTGTTGCAGCGCCCCTCGGTCTCGACCGTGATTGTCGGAGCGCGGAACGAGGAACAGCTGCGGCAGAATCTCGGTGCCGTCGGCTGGAATCTGACGCCCGAGCAGGTCGCCCGCCTCGATGCCGCGAGCGCCGTTACACCGGCCTATCCCTATTGGCACCAGCGCGGCTTTGCGGAGCGAAATCCTCCGCCGGTGTAGCCGTTCCCGCTGCGAAGAATCCTTCCGGGGGAGAGGAGCCGGGATGGACTCCTCTCCCCGCGGGATTTCAACAGTCTCTGGACGTTATTACTTCAGGATCTCGGACAGGAGCCGGCCGTCGGCATGCGGGAGTTCGATCCCGAGGAGTTTGGCGATCGTCGGCGCGACGTCGATGTTCTCCATCTTGCTCACGGTCGCTCCGGTGCGGATACCGGCGCCCGAGGCGACGAACGTCGCGTTCATCCGCCCCCAGGTGGAAAGGAAACCGTGCGTTCCCAGCGTTCCGGTGCTGGGGACCACCAGTTCGTCGCCGGTCGCCGTCGCCGAGAAACCGTACCCGTCCTTGCCGACGAGAATCAGGTCGGCCATGCGGGGATTATCGTCGGGGTGCGGCAGGCGATATTTCGCGAAGTCGGCGGGCTCGAGGATCTGTTCGATTCCTTCCGCATTGCGGAAGAGCTCGAGCACGCGCTTCCGGTCCTCGTCCTTGGTCTCGCGCACCGTGAGATACAGCATCCCGATGCCTCCCTCGGGAATCACATGCGCGCGGGCCGAGGCAATCCTCGAGTTCTCGACCGTCAGCAGCCCTGCGCGGCGGAGGGCGACGTTCGGCTGAATCGTCTTCGGAATGCTCGCGAACCCGTGATCCGACACGATGATGACCGTCGTCCGCTCGCGGAGGCCGGTTTCATCGAGCGTCCGCAGCACGCGGCCGACCATTGCGTCCGCCGCGGCGACGGCACTGTAACCCGCCTGCGTCTGCGGTCCGTAGCGGTGATGCACGGAGTCGACATTCAGCAGGTGCAGACAGAGAAAGGCCGGCTTGCGCTTCCGGAGAAGATGACAGGCGGCATTGGTCCAGATGTCATCGCGGACGAGAATGTTGACCCGCGCGAAGCCCTGACGCTGCTCCTGCGAAAGAATTCCTTCAGCGACCAGCTCATCAAGGAGCCGCGGCGTACTGTGATCGATCGCTTCCGGAACATCGGGGAAATTGTCTTCGAGCGAAGTCGAGCCGCGCGTACACGGCCAGTTGATCGCGGCACTCGTCAGCCCGGACTTTTTGAACACGTCGAACAGCAGCGGGACATGGGCGAGATCCTGCTGGTCGCGCCGCGGATCGACCTGCACGGGCAGCCCCGGCCCTTTCCGCTCGGCGACGCCGTTGAAGAGGACGCCGTGCCGTTCGGGATGCACGCCACTGACGAGCGACGTGTGGTTCGGCCAGGTGACAGAGGGGTTGGAGACACCCATCCCCTGCGGGGCGAAGGCTCCCTCACGGGCGAGCTGGCGAATGTTCGGCAAGGTGGCCTGCGGATCATCCAGCAGGAACGCGGCCAATCCGTCCACGCTGATCAGGACGACGTGCCGTTCCGGCGGTTCCGCCGCCCGCAGCGGCGCGGCCATGAACATCAAGACAGCAATCGCAAGCAGTACTCGACGCATGTGGTTCTCCGTTGAATGGTGTCGATGATGAAACCGCGACCGGCAAGGCATCCGCAAGGATGCTCGCCGCCCAACAACTCCAGACGCACGCCGCACGAGTTTGGATCTGTTGTGAGTTTACAACGTGCAAGAGGTGTTGTCGCTTGTGGAGTGGGGCGGAGACGGGTCGAGGGCTGGAAAGTGAAGGGGCAGGATTGGCGAGACGATTTCCCGAAAACCGGCACTTTCCTGCGCAGGAAAATGCCGGTTCTTAAGAAATTCCCGGTGGGTGATGGAACGACTCAAACCACTTTGCGAGAGTGGGGGCCGGGCGATCACTGCCGCTCCCCTCGCGCAGACGGAGAGCGACAGAGGGCTTCGGACGCCTCTCGATCTCTCCAACGTTCTGAGGAGTGATCGGCGAGAGATCGCGGTTGTTTCATGGCCGGTCGGTCAGGAGGCGGAACGGGGATCGCACAACGGTCGGGCGGCGTTCGTTTTTCCCGGACCACGAAGGAGATGTGAATGACATCCAGTTCGCCGGAAAGTGTGCCGCGGGGATCGCACCCGACGCTTCAGCGGGAGGTGGGGGTGTTCGGGGCGACGATGATGGGGCTGGGCTCGATCGTCGGGACGGGGGTGTTCGTCAGCATCGGGATCGCGGCGGGGGTGGCCGGGCCGGCGGTGATCCTCGCGATTGCGGTCGCCGCCTTCGTCGCCACCTGCAATGGACTCAGCAGCGCCCAACTGGCCGCGAATCATCCCGTCAGCGGCGGAACCTACGAGTACGGTTACCGCTGGCTGCATCCCGCGCTCGGGTTCACCGCCGGCTGGATGTTCCTGTGTGCGAAGACCGCGTCCGCCGCGACGGCGGCACTCGGCTTCGCCGGGTACATCCTCAATGTGTTCGGGCTGAAGCAGTCGGACTGGCAGGTGCCGCTCGCACTCGCGGCGGTCCTGGTTCTGACGCTGCTGGTTCTCAGCGGAATCCGCCGTTCGAGCAATTCGAACGTGGGAGTCGTGTCGGTGACGCTGCTCTCTCTCGTCTTCTTCGTGCTGGCGGGATTGCCCTCCGCGCTCAGGGCGGGGACTGACCACCTGACGCCGTTCTTCGCACCGGTTTCCGAAACGCTCTCCGCCGGCGCGGGCTTTCTGCAGGCGTGCGCGCTGATGTTCGTCGCGTACACCGGTTACGGCCGGATCGCGACGCTGGCCGAGGAAGTGCATGATCCCCGCCGCACCATTCCGCGGGCGATCATTGTTACGCTGCTCGTCTCCATGGTGCTCTACATGGCGGTGGGACTGGTCGGGATTGTGGCGGTGGGAGCCGAGGCATTCGCGGCAGCGGGGGCGCAGGCGGCGGCGCCCCTCGAAGTCGTCGCCCGCGAGTTTGAGATTCCCGGTGCCCCGCAGGTTGTGGCGGCGGGGGCGGTGACGGCGATGCTCGGCGTGCTGCTGAACCTGATCCTCGGCCTGTCGCGCGTCGTGCTGGCGATGGGCAGGCGACGCGACCTGCCGTCGATCTTTGCCGCCGTCGGCAGCACGACCGCCACTCCGGTGGCCGCGGTTCTCGTGGTGGGGGCGGCCATCGCCGGACTGGTGCTGATTGGGAACGTGAAAACGACCTGGTCCTTCAGCGCGTTCTCGGTGCTGATCTACTATGCGATCACGAACCTCGCCGCTCTTCAACTGAATGCATCGGAACGGCTGTTTCCCCGTGTGATTCCCGCGCTGGGACTCGGCGCCTGCCTGTTCCTCGCCTTCTGGGTTGAGCGCACGATCTGGATGGTCGGACTCGGACTGATCGGCGGCGGCCTCGTCTGGCACGTGCTGGCCCGGCGCTTCTCCCGCTCAGCGTAAGTCTTTTTCCTGTTGCGTGATTCGTCCCTTCTGGATGGCGCTGCTCCTCCCCCGGTCTGCAAAACGGGTTGATTTGTGTACGTGCGTACAGTACAATCCGCAGGGCGAGTTGATGGCGTCGAGAAGGGGAATCGACCGATGAAGCTCACGAAGCGTCAGCGAAAAATTCTGGGATTTGTGCAGGGGACGATCGTCGCCCGCGGGTTCCCGCCCACGGTCCGCGAAATCGGGATCCGGTTCGGCATCCGCTCGCCGAACGGCGTCCTGTGTCATCTCAAGGCGCTCGAACGCAAGGGAGCCATCATTCGCGATGCGAGCCTCTCGCGGGGGATTCGGCTGAACCGCGAGGAAAACGGATTCCTCCCGCTTCCGTACGGAGGGCGAATTACCTGACTTCCCTTGTTCGCACAGGGTGCGGCCACCTGCCTCCGGTGAACATGGAGGCCTCAGCTGCAGGTATGCAGTGATGAACGATGCGTCTTTGCGGACGAGGAGGCTGTTCCTCGTCATCGACGGCGGACGGGTGTTGTTTCGTTCGGCAGACCGGGCCCGAGCCTGGGCGTATCAGCAAGGTTGGAACTCGCCGACCGCAACCGTCGTCAAGGTGCTCGACATCGGACCACAGGGGCGGGGCCGACGATTGACACTGCATCGCGCGCGGGGCCGCGGGAGGCGTCAGCGTCTGTTCCGGCCGGGCCGATAGTCCCTGGTGGCTCTCTGTGTCTCGCTCCGCGCCGGAGATCGGCCGGCTCTCAAGACTCAGTCGCAGGACGAACGGGGGCAGGCGATGAACGGCTGATCGCGGTGACGGTCTGGCTGCCGTCACCGCGACCTTCCCGAGGATCGTGCGATCGCAGATCACGTGGACCTGCCGGAGGGAGCGTCACGCGTGCCGGTGAAACTCAGCGGCGCGTTGAGGACTCTCCGGCTGCCTCGCCGACCTGCGGTGCTTCGCGCCGTGCAATCGCGGCCATTTCGCGCAGTTTGACGTTTTCGGGCCGGCGCTGGGCACACCAGGTCAGGTGCTTCGCCGCGTTCGCATAGTCGCCGTGCTCATACAGCCAGACTCCGGCGCGGTGACGCACGTCGAAGTTGCTGGCGTCGCATTTCAGGGCCTGTCCCAGGCAGCGGGCAGCACGCGGGGCATCCCCCGATTCCAGTCGCAGGTGATGGATTTTCAGCCAGGACTTCGCGGCCTCGGTGGGCGCGAGTTGCTCGACGTCGGCTTCGAGGGCGTCGGCATACCGGGTGATCAGGAAGCCGATTTCCTGGGATCGCTGCAGTTCGCGATAGCGGTCGACGAGCAGTCCCAGCGCCTCGGTATCGAGCTCGAAGAGTTCCGGGAACGCCTGCACGGGAATCTGCCCCGCGAGGAGTTCGATGACGCGCTGTTTGTCCTGCCGGCTGCGGCCGAAGGACTGCCGCCAGAACTCCATGGCGCGACTCAAATCGCCAGCGAGGAAGGCCTCGCGGCCGACGGCGAAGAGAATCCGGCCGTCGTGCGGACGGACTTTCACCGCCTGCGCCAGGTATTCGTTCTTGGCCTGTTCGTCGGCTCCTTCGAGGAAGCAGAGCCGGGCGAGGTAGAGATAGCCGCTCCCCTGCAGGGGGCAGAGCTCCAGCGCCCGCCGGGTGTGCAGCAGGGCGCCATCGAGGTAGCGGCGATGCTTGCCGATCGCGCGTTCGAGCCATTCGTCCAGCGCCTCACGTGAGGAGAACTGTGAGGCGACGGCGGCATCGCGGATCTGTTCGAGGCTCATTGGGTTCTCGGCGTGCCGCTGCATCGCCGCGAACTGCAGAAGGTACATCCGCGCCAGCCGCAGGTGTGCCCGTGCATGATCGGGCTGCTGTTTGACGGTCGCCTGCAGGGCGACCGTCATCTCCGCGGGGTCGGCCTTCGAATCTTCCTCGTTGTCGTCCCTGTTCTCGTGCAGGGCGATTCGCAGGTAGTCGAACCAGTGTTTCTCGGCAATCATCGCGCCGACCGAGCACTTCATCATCCATCCGCTCAGCGCCAGCATGAGGCAGGTCGCGCCGATCCAGGCGAAGCGCGGCAACTCCCAACCGAGTCCCCGGGGGCTCTCGCTGTTACTTGCGCGAGCCAGTTGCCAACTTCGGCAGGCACACGCGACGAGCACCGTGAGGACGGCGGTCAGGCCGGGGATGTACCAGACAAAATCCGCGAGCGAATGGACGAGGCTCGCGACGATGCTGCCGGTGATCGCCGCGCCGCACGCGACGAGACGCGAGTCGGCCCCCGAACGGGCGATGGCGAAGCACCAGTAGAGGCAGATCGCGATTCCCACCGCCATCAGCGCGAGGCCGACGAAGCCGGTTTCGAGGGCGACCTGCAGATAGCCATTCTCGGCATGCGTGAATTCGCCGTGAAACGGTTCTTCCATGTAGATGGGGTAGACTTCGCGGTGGCTGCCGACCCCGGCTCCGAGGAGCGGGTAATCACGGATGCCGTCGACGTTGGCGGCCCAGATCTGCCGCCGCCCCCCCGTCGCATCGAGCGCCTCGATGTTGCCGGCGAAGAAGTCATCCAGCCGGTGAGAGACCTTGTCCTTTCCGTGCACGGCGAGGAACGCGAAAACGAGGACGCTGACGCCTCCCAGCAGCGCCACGAGTTTGAGGTTTGCCTGGCCGCTGCGGGCCAGCAGTCCGAGGCTCACCACAATGGCCATGCCGATCGCCAGAGCGCCGCCGCGCGACATCGACAACAGGCCGCCGAACAGGACGATCCCCAGGAGCAGAATCGCGATCCCGACCCACAGTTCCCGCGAGCTGTCGCCGTTCGACATCGAGAAGCGGTCCGTGGAGGAGCGTGACGCCAGAGTTCGCATCAGGCACCACAGCGTCGGTCCGATGCCCAGCGCGAGCAAGTGCGCGAAGTGGTTACGGTTCGTGAAGCCTCCCTTGGCGAACCCGACGGTATCGGTATAGGGATAGTCGTAGAACCAGAAGAACTTGCCATTGCCGGCGAGGTATTGAACCACGCCGAACGCTCCCATCGCCGCCGCCGAGACGGCGACCCACCAGAGAACGCGTTCAACATCTTCCAGTTCGCGCACGCGCTGCAAGGTGACGACGAACACCATCGCGTACGCCAGCAGGATCAACAGTCCCTGCAGGGTACTGGAAGGAGTGAGCGAAAGCCGGCTCCACTCGCCGAGGCTGGCGGCACTTTCGCCCGCCGACCACAGCGGAAGGGTCTCGGCAATCTTCGGGGAGATGCTGCTGACGATTCCGGAAGGGAGCGGCAGAAGCTGGAAGGAGACCACCGCGATTGCCGCGACGACCAGCCATTCGACGCCCGATGGGAACCAGCGGGCGCGGGGCTGGAGGCACTGTCGCAGGCACCACGAAACCGTCATGCAGAGGGCCAGCAGCATGAGTGCAAAGCGGCCCACCGCCGTGTTCCCGCCGAGAATGAAGGGAACGACGATCAGAATTCCGGCGAGGCTCAGATCGACCGTTCGCAGCAGCAGGCGTTCGAGTCCGCTTTCCGCCGCCGGCGCTCGTCGCCGGGTGTGGGAATGACCTCCGGCGGACTGCTCTTCGAAGTGTGCCGCATCCCTCATGGATCCATCCTTCTTCAACTTCAAGTCGTTCTGAGAGTGTCCGGAACTCGGTTGTCCGTTGTCAGCGCCGACCGGGCCGCCCGCTCACGCGGAATCATGCCGGGGATTCGTCAGGCGGCGCGGCGCGAAGACCCGCCCCCGAGATGTGCTCCGCCGTAGTCGTCCGCGCCGTGACTGTAGGTGAAGTCATCGGTCTCGTCGATCTCGTCGGTTCCGTAGCCGTATCCATAGCCATAGCCGTAGTAATCGCCGCCGCTTTCAGGCGTGAGATGGTTCGCCACGATGCCGAACACGCGAACGCCGACGATGGCAAAGCTCTCGACGGCCCGCATCACGACGCGGCGGCGGTTCTTGTCGGGACGCACGACGAGCACGACGCCGTCCGCCATGCGGCCGAGAATCGCAGCATCGCTGCAGGCGAGCGTGGGGGGGGCATCGATCAGGATCTGGTCGTAAACGGTTTCGGCCCAGGCGAGGAGATCCGCCATCCGTTCGCTCGAGAGCAGTTCCGCGGGATTGCCGGGACGGGGGCCGCTGGGCAGGAAGTCGAGTTTCTCAACGCCGACCGATTGCACATTCGCCAGGAGCGATTCGGCGACCGGTTCTCCGCCGCGAAGCACGTTCGACAACCCGCCACGGCTGCGCATTTCGAACAGGTTGGTCGAACCGGGGCGGCGCAGGTCGGCATCGATCAGGAGGGTTCGCTTGCCCGACTGCGCACAGGCGACGGCGAGGTTGCAGGTGATCGTCGTCTTCCCATCGCCCGGTTCGCTGCTGGAGACGACGATCTGCCGCGATTCCTCGTTGGCGAATCCGAGGGCGGTGCGCAGAGTCCGGAACGCTTCCGCCTCGGGGCCGTTGGGGCTCGCGTGCACATAGAGCTTCTGTGCTCCCGGGCCGGGCAGCGGATCGTGCCGCCGCACCATCGCAAGGACCGTGGTGCCAAGCTGCACCTGAAGTTCTTCGATCGAGCGGAAGCGGTCGTCGATGGTGTCGAGGATGTAGACGGCGACGAACCCCGTTCCCAGACCGAGCATGACACTCAGCAGTGCGACGAACTTCAGCTGCGGCCAGACCGGATCATTCGGAACTTTGGGAGAGCTGACAATCGTGGCGCGGATGTTGCCGTCCTGCGTCCCCATATCGACGGTCTTGATCCGTTCGAGCAGTACGTCATAGAAAGAGCGGAGCCGCTTCTGGTCGAGCTGGAGCATTTCGATCCAGGCCATCCGTCCGTTGAGGGCGACCGCCTGCTGCTTCTCGCGTTCGAAATTTTCGAGCAGCCGCTGCTCGTGCGTGCAGGCTTCGACGTACTTCTGCCGGACCATCTGCAGGAGCATTGGTCCGAGTTCCCCATCCTGCACCTTGCGGAGCTGATGGCTGATGACGTCCTGCCGATTATTGAGGAAATCACTGGCCACGCGAACCCGTTCGCGGAGCTGCTGAACCTTCGGATGCTCCTCACCGTAATATTCGAGCAGGCTGTTCAGCTCGGCCTGATCCTGCAGCAGCCGCTGTGAGGCGTGCGCGAGAATGTAGGCGTCCTGGTTGCTGATCCCGAGCTTCTTCATCAGGAATTCGCGACCGACGCTTTCCGTCGTTGTGACGGCATACTGCAGCAAGTCCTCGCCGTTGCGGATGGCGGCTTCGAGGGCCATCAGGGAGGATTCGACTTCCAGCCGCTTCTTCTGTGCCTGCACGAGCTCCTGGTTGAGGGCTTCCACGCGGGCGACGACGACATTCACCGCCTTGGCCGCATCGCCGGAGATGAAGACTTCGCTTTCGCGGCGGGCACGCCAGAGTTCGAGATCCTTGGCGTTCATCTTCTCTTCGAGTTCGGCCTTCTCGCGCGTCAGCACTTCGAGGATTTCCCGCGCGGTTTTCTGATGCGTCTGATCCATGAAGCCGACATACGAAGAAATGACGGCATCCACGACGGCCGCCGCCGCTTCCGGTTTCACCGACTGGTAGCTGACCTCGAGAATGTTCGTGGAGCGAACCGCCTTGACCGACAGCGCGCGGGCGAGAGTCCGCGCCCACATGTGTCGCGGCAAGCGGGCCAGATCCACGCGGTCCCTGGGTTCGAGCCGCGCGAGCGCGTCTTCAAGGACCTTCTCGCTCGTGAGGAGCTTCTGGTAGGTGGGCATCAGGTCCTTCTGCATGCCCATCGAACCGTTCATCGTCGGCGTGGCCGCTTCGGGCTGCATGATGAACAGAGAGGCGGTCGCTTCGTAGCGCCGTTCGGCGGTCAGGTAGAACAATGCCCCCAGGGCACCGCAGACGAGCAGCGACGTGATCATCACCCCCTTGCGATAGCGGGCGACGCGTAAGAAACGCAGCACCTCGACCACCGCGTTCGTCTGCAGTGACGTCGGTTGCGGGGTCGAAGGGGTCGATTCGTGGGTCATGCGGGGGACTACCTCAGATGTTTGCTCGCTCGGCCGTTGCCGCTGCCCGGACTGACGTGTGGGCCTGTCCTGTCCGTTGCGGTCGTCATCGCCCAAGGGGTGATGTCAGCTCACCCTCCAGAGTTCCAGTTGTCTCTCCTTGCGACTCATCCGTGCTGGCCGGAGACGGGAAACCCGCCTAGAACAGCGTGTTCAGACTCGTGCCGACACCGAAGTTGATCAGTCGGATGGTGTCGAGCAGAATCGTTGCCGGCGTCTGCTCGACGCTCACCACGTCTCCGGGCATCAGACGAATGTTCGCGTTCCCTTTCTGCTTGGCTTCCTTGATGCTGAGTTCGATGACCGCGGGATCCGGGGATCCCGGAACGCGGCGGCTGACCCAGACCTTGTCGGCCAGATTGGACGAGACGCCGCCCGCGAGGGCAATCGCATCGAGCACGCGGAGATCCTGTCCGACCGGAAAGTCGTAGCGGGCCGGCTTGTTGACCAGGCCGATCACCTGGACCGGAGCGGGGTCGCGCTTTTCGACCATGATCACCGCCCCGTCGTCGAGCGTCACGCCGCCGCGGCCTTCCTGGGCCGCCGTCACGAGGTTCACCCGAATTGCCTTGGGGCGGGCTGTCGTCGTGGTAATGGGAGCGGGACTGAAACCGGCCGTCAGACGCGGTCCGTTTCCGTCGGAGTCAGCCACGGGAGCCGGTCGGCCCGGATCCGCTCCGCCGATCGTTCCCGGCTGACGGATTTCCACGTGAGTACCGGCGTCTTTCGCGAGGCCCCCGGCCGCCACGATCGCCGAGAGCAGATCACTCGCTCCGCGGGGCAGGTCATACGCTCCGGGCTCTTCCACCGCACCGATGACGGTGACCTTGTTCATCCGCTGCCGCTTCATCGTCACGGTGACGTGCGGATCCTTGTACAGGCCGCGATACCGGCACGCCGCCGCGATCGCCTGCTCGGCCCCTTCCAGTTCGAGCCCGGCGAGATGCACCGGGCCGATCACGGGAAGCTGCGCGGTGCCCGATTCGCTGACGCGGGCGGGAATGGTCGTCGTATCGTCGGAGGTCAGGCCCGCGGAGATCGTGATTTCCAGCACGTCGCCGCGGTCGATGAACTCGTTGCTGACCGTTGTCGTCGCAAGCCGCGAAAGATCCACGGTTTGCACGTTATCGATCGGACGGACCTGGAGGTGATCGGGAAGCGTCGAGGCATAATAGCGGCTCTTGTCGGCACAGCCTGCGGCGAGGACCAGCAGACAGCACATGAGGCCGAGGCAAGGTTTGCCTGTCGAGTCGGCGGGAACACTTCCGAACTCCCTCATCATCGGTTGCATACCTTGCTTGCTGTCGACGAATAGACGCACTGAGACCTGATGGCGTTCCGCCGATCCCCGCCGGGGGGATTCATGGAAGCCCGGAATCCAATTATGTAAAGCGTGGAGATGGAAGGGGGGCAAAGGACAGACGTGTCCCGCGCACCCGGTTCGCACGCCGTCCGCTGCCGAACGCCAGAAGGGTTGGCCCGAGAGTTTCAAACAATGGGGGGTTATTAGATCAATCCGGCAGGCGAGTCAACATGAGTTTGCCGGGCGGCTCCTGATCGACTCGGATTCGCGGATGACATTGCTCTTCTCCAGGAAACGCAACCTTTGCAGTTTACGGGGTAAAAGCGGCGGCACTTGCCTGACCTGCGAGGAGACTTCCACGACTGCAAAGCGCCTATCGGAGATGATCGGAGTTTGCCGCCGACAACGCTCGGCACATGTCCTTCATTCCGCTGCGGTCCACGGGGACGGGGTGATCGCAGGGGAGGACGTCGAATGCATGCCGCGCTCGCCGTTGCGTGTCGGCACTGGCGGCAGTTGGGCCGATCGCCTAGAATTCTCCGTCCCGAGACGCGGGCAGGCGGTGAATCGTGGCTGCAGCGGTGGCTGCCGCAGACCTGAACGTTGCGGGATCAGTGGGGCTCCTGCCGGTGCGGAGTGTTGACCGGAGCGAGAAGGGCGTTGGCGCGGAGTTCTTTTGGGGCAGTCGCAGTCGATGGTGAGCTCGTCCCGTTTCGATCGCTTTCTGAAAGCCTGTCGCTGGTGGCTCAGTCCGCGGGAGTGGCTGCGCTCGATCGTCAGTCTCGACGACTCGGTTCACAACATCGCGCTGGGGACCGCGATCGGGGTGTTCATCGCGCTCACGCCGACCGTCGGGATCCAGATGATCCTCGTCATGCTGGTGGCCCTCTTCCTCCGTTTCAACCGGATGGCGGCCCTGATCGCGGTCTACATCACGAACCCGATCACGACGATCCCGATTTATTACTTCAACTACAAGGTCGGCACGCTGATCTTCGAGGAGACCTGGACGTACGAGGACTTTTCGCGGATTCTCAGCGGGCGCTGGCGGCAGGCGCTGGAAGAACTTGTCTTCGAAGTCGGCCTGCCGCTGCTGGTCGGGTCGCTCATCGTGGCGACGGTGTGCAGCGTGGTGACCTATCCGGGAATGTGCTGGCTCCTGCAGACTCTGCGCGGCCGGGCCGCGCGTGACGAGTCGGCCGAGGCTGTCCTCTCTACACGCGAATCAGCCGGCCCCTGAGAGGGGCGCTCAGCATCCTGCTTCGAACCGGTTGCAGTGAGCGCGTGTGCAGGCAATCCCCGCGAAGCCTCCGATCTGGTGCAACGCTGACCAATCATGCGCAGCTTCGCGCGAGTCATTCATTTCGCCGACCGCCGCGCCTTCTCCGGGTATTTCCTGGCGGCTTCTTCTTGAGAGCCTTGAGTCGCCAACGTTGGTGATCGGCGACCGTTTTGTGTTCGGCATGGAAGATGCTCCTTGCTGGGAACGCCACGAACGAGGCCGTAACGGCTGTCGTGGCGAGATCGTGTCGGCCGTGAGGGCCCTCGCGGACCGGCACGAGTCATCGCATTCGCCATGACGGGCTGAGTTCTCTCTTCCCGCACAGGCGTGGCGATCGCGTGGCTTGAACCGTGGATTTGGCAGCTTGATTAGCTTTCCGGCGTCCCGGCGACCACCTCACTCGGTGAGGAACCGCTGGCTCGCAGTCCAGAACTTTCCTGAAACCGGAGGTGTGACATGTTGAACTGGGCACTGCTGTTTCTGATCGTGGCGTTGGTGGCGGCGGTCTTCGGCTTTGGCGGGATTGCCGCGGGGGCGGCATCAATCGCGAAGATTCTCTTCTTCGTCTTCCTCGTGCTGTTTGTGATCAGCCTGATCATGGGAGGCGTCCGGCGACCGACGGTGTAGCAGTCTCGGTCGCAGTCTCACCCGGCTGAAGGAGCGTGAAGGATCGCTGGCCAGTGTGAGTTGCCCGGGGACGGCGGAATGAGAGCACCGGCGCTCAATTTGCTAAGCACACAAAGGAGCTGATGCCCAGGAGAACCTCCCGGGCATGTCAGCTCCTTTGAGCATTCCGGGCCTGTGGATTTGTTGAACCACCGCCCGCGTGTCGGGGAGCGCGGTTTGACCTGCGAACCCTGCCTGGTTTCGGAGAGGACCGGAGGCCGTTACCGAAGTTGAAGGCAGAAGAGAACACTGCGGTGAAGGGGGCGAAGATGAAGCTCCCATGGAGAATGTCACCCGCTTCGCTCTGCGCATGCTGAAACGCGTGCGGCGAAACCACCAGGCTTTTGCCTGATGTCGCATGCCTTCCCGGCAATGGTCCCTCCGGCTGGCCGAGAGTTCCTGTCTGCAACGCCACTCTGGTCTTTTCCGAACCGGAGTGGTTGTTGAAGCGGAGGAGCGAAGTGAAGGAACGAAAAACAGCCTGTCGTCAGAAGACATCAGACTGATTGATGCCGGGGCTGGTGGTCGGCCCCGGTTCGCTGCGCGTGCGAAGCTTGCACAGAGGCACGACTCAGGAGGAACCAGCAGATGAATTGCGGACGTACACCCAGAGGAAACCGACAACGGCGATGGATGGCGGCGGGAGTGCTTTCGATGGCAGCCAGTCTGTTGTGTCTGTTGTCCGTCGTGACGGCTCAGGAAGCACAACAGACTCAGGAACGGCAACAGGATCGCGATCAACAGTCACAGCGGGAGTCGGCGACCAGCACCCATTCGGGCGTCGTGGTCTCCGTCTCCGCCGAGGATCGCAAGCTCACCATGACCGCGAAGGGGGCGGAGGGGAAAGAGCATTCGCACACGGTCGCCGAGAATGCCAGGATCACGATCGACGGGAAAGCGGCAGAGCTTTCCGACCTCCGCAAGGGGGATACGATCCGTGTGACGACACCTGAAGGCAACACCGAAGAGGCGGTCGCCATTCAGGCCACGCGTGAGCAGCAGGATCAGGATGCCGCGCCGCAGGGCAACCAGCGACGGCAACCCCCCGGCGCTCCGCAACCTCCGGCAGCGCGGGACAGTCAGCCCCGCGGTGATCAGCCACCGGCCCCGAGCGCGCGGGAGGCGCAGGATCGACCGGGACAGCCTCCCGCCACACAGCCTCGCGAAGGCCAGCCTCGCGAAGGTCAGGCCGCAGGAGGTGAGCGTCGCGATACGCAGTCGGCGCGCCGTCGCCTGGGAGTGATGATCGCTCCGAGTCCCACCTCCGGCGTCCTTGTGATGGATGTCCAGCCGCAAGGGCCGGCGGCCCGCGCGGGAATCCGTCCGGGCGACTATCTCATGGAGATCAACGGCGAGAAGATCACCACGACCGATCAGTTCCAGAACCTCCTCCGCGATGCCGGCGAAGAGGAACTCCAGATCCTCCTCTGGCGGAACGGCGAGCAGCAGCGGCTGAATGTCAGTCTGGGAGAGATGCCTCCGGGGCAGGGGGACCAGCAGGCATCCCGGCAGGGAGAGCAGGAAAGCGAAGCCTGGCTGGGGGTCCGCCTGGTGGAAGACCAGGGGCGGCCGCTCGGTCAGCAGCCAGGTCAGCAGTTCCCCGGCCAGCAACAGCCCGGCCAGCAACAGCCCGGACAACTCCAGCCCGGTCAGCAACAGCCTGGTCAGCAACAGCCTGGTCAACCCGGTCAGCAGCCCGGTCAACCTCAGGCCGGCCAGCAGCAGCCGCAGCAGCAGGCGGGAGCGCTCGTGCGCAGCGTCTATCCGAGCGGACCGGCGGCCCGCGCGGGGATTCGCTCGGGCGACGTGATCACCCGGATTGGTGAAGAGGAGATCCGGACGGCTCAGGATGTCATCGAGGCCATCCAGGCCCAGGAACCGAATCAGCAGGTCGAGATCCATGTTCGTCGCGGCGATCGCGAAGTTCCGATGCAGGTCACCCTCGGGGAGCGCTCGGAGTTTCTGGGCCCGCGTTTCGAAGCGTTCCGCCCCGGGGAATTCGGCGGACAGCAGGGATACGGGCAACAGGGAACGGGACAGCAGGATTTCGGGGAGGGTGAGGAGTTCCCCGAGCATGCGATGATGCTGGAGTTCCAGCGCCGGCAGGCCGAGCAGAACATGCGGATTGAGAAGCTCGTGCGCGAGCTGTCGCAGGAAGTGCAGGCGTTGCGGCGCGAGCTGCAGCAGCAGGCGGGGGGCGCGCCCGCCGGCGATGCACCGCGGACCCAGCCGCCGGCGCCGGGTCAACAGGCACCGGGGCAAGAGGGAGCGCCGGGAGCCGCGCAGCAGGTGCCCGGGCAACAGCGGCCCCAACCGCCTCAGTCGCCGCCGCAGCAATAATGCTGGAATGCTGGCGACTCACAGCTCGACGAGGGCCCTCCTCCCCGGAATTTCGATTCCGGGGAGCGGCCCCGACGCGGGCATGCTGCTCCTCACCAGGCATATTCATCCGAGAGAAGGAGACTTCGATGAGTGCGACGGCGCGACTGTTTCTATGTTCAACCGTGGTGGCGCTCGGCCTGCTCTTCGCGCCACAATCTTCGTCCGCCGATGATTGGGATGATGGCTACTGGAGCGACTACTGGGGCTGGTATGACAGCACCTATCGCCCCTATTACTATCGTTCTTATCGTCCGTATAACGACTATTACGGGGGCTACTACTCCGGCTACAACCCCTACTACAACTATGGCTATACCTCTCCAGGCTATGGCTGGGGGAATTATTATCGCGGCGGTGTCCGCATCGGCCCGCTTTCGATCTGGTACTGAACTTCGATCTGGTACTGAACCGCTCGAAGACACACCGGTCGAATTCGCCCCAACATGCACCCGGGCGGCGCGAACGCTTTGTCGTTCCCGCCGCCCGTTTTCGTGATGTCCTTCGGTGACGCCTGGCCGCGGCCCATCGGGCCGCGCTGCTCGCGCTTGCTCCCCACGTCTGTGGATCACTGCGTGCTTCGTGTGTTTGCTCGCGAGGGACGACCGGGGCCACCGGGGCCGGATCTTGTCGGCAGCACGTTCCCCAGTCGGCAGGGATGAACCCTGCCGCTCATGCGACGGGACGGCTGAGATAAACTCCGCCGCTCATAGAGGGAGTCGCAAGTTGGCGAGATGGTTCAATCGGCCAACACGCGGGGTATGTTCTTCTGCTCGCGCGAGAGCAGGGTGTCGGCTGTGTAGATGCGGAACCGGTCGACGGTTGCCTGCGGCGGAATTGAAAGATCGATGCTCGCGCTGAGCTTCTCCCGCTCACGTTCGGGGATGATCACCAGCACATCCGCCGCCGCGTCGACCTCGGTGGTGAACTCCCAGAGGTTCACCCGCTTCAGCCGCTCCGCCTGCAGCTGTTCCCGGAAATCCGGGCGGAGATAAAACAGCACCGAGCCGACCCGCTCTTCCAGAAAGAGCACCTGTCGGGGGAGTGTCTCCCGTTCGTTCAGCCAGGCGGCAATGCGACGTGCCGAGTGATCCTGGGCAATCGAAGGAAGAACATAGGTAATGACAACGAAAAACTGAACGCCCAGCAGTCCCAGGTCAAAGGTGAGCGTGCGTGTGAAGAGTCCGCGCCGCCACAGCCACAGGGGAACCGCCGCGAGCAGCGAGCATCCGATGGCCAGTCCCCATTGCCAGGCGGCGAACTGCACATCGGCCAGTTCCGCCGTGGCGAACAGAATGCCCGGGACAAGCAGCAGTGCCGGTACGGACGTGACCCAGAAGGCGAGATGCACGAGCCGCTCGACGGGCGGAGCGAGTTGCCGTTGCAGAAACCGCGTCCACAGGTCGGCCGCGAGGAGCGAAACCGCCGGAAAAACGGGAAGCATGTATGTCGGCATCTTCGAGTGCGCCAGCGTGAGGAACGCGAAGCACGCCACCAGCCAGAGCCACACCAGCTGACGCGCCGCGCGCCGGGCGTCAGAAGAATGCTCCCCCGGGCCGGCCTGTGTGGTTGTGGCGCCTCCCTTCGCGGAAGATGTCCACCAGTCACGCAAGCATGCGGGCAGGTAGGTTGTCCACGGCAGGCATCCCCCGAGCAGGATCGGCACGTAATACCACCAGGGACGTTCGCCGTGCCGTTGTGTGTCGCTGGCAAAGCCGAGCAGGTGTCGCTCGACAAAGTAGTAATAGGCGTACTCAGGATTCCGCAGGCTCATCGCCACATACCACGGTGCTGCGACGAACGCCGCGAGCAGCAGGATGACGAACGCCTGGGCGAAGGCCGTGCGATCCACGCGGCGGGTAATGATGAGAAAGAGACCATAGGTCAGCCCGACGAACGCCACGCCGATCAATCCCTTCGTGAGGATGGAGACTCCGGCCAGGACTCCCGCCGCGATGGTCCACCGCCAGCGGAGACGCCGCTCGGGCGCGATCCCGCTTTCCCACAGTGCAAGCAGCGCGAGGTTGGTCCACGGCACCAGCGCGACATCGTGCACGGCGGCCTGCGCGAGAGCCGTGGGCAGGATCATCGTCGCGTGGAACAGTCCGGCGAGAAGGCCGGCGGAGCGTCCGAACAGCCGCCAACCCAGGAGGCCGGTGGTGAGCGCGCCGAGAAAGCCGCAGAGCAGGCCCGGCAGCCGCACGGCGACTTCGTGCATTCCGAAAACCTGCAGAGAGGCCGCCTGCATCCAGAAGAAGAGGATCGGCTTGTCGAAGAACGGCCGCCCCAGGAGAGACGGCGTGACATAGTCGCCCCGCTCCACCATCTCCTGTGCGATGGCCGCGTGACGCCCCTCGTCGAGATCGATGAGCGGCACATCCACGGTGAGGATCGAGCCGAAGCAGAAAGCGGCAACCATAACGGCGAGCAACAGCGCCCGGCGATCCCGAATTGGAAGCGAATCCATTCGCCGTTCCCCCTTTCCCTGAGGCGTACCCGAAGCGTCCGCGATGCGGCGAGATTGTAAGATCGCCAAAATTCTGTGTAAAGTCGGGGAGCCGTTCGATGCGAATCCCGAACGGTTTGCGTCCTGGCTTGCCTCCTCTGTTCACCCCGATTTGCCGCAGGAGCGTCCGCATGCCCCGTCTTCAATATGCGAAACCGGAGGAACTCGATCTCGACCCGCGGCGCTTGCAGGATGCTGCGAACCTGCTCCGCAAGTGGACGACGGGAAAGGACGCCCCGGTTCCCGGTGGTGCGATTCTCGTGGGGCGGCGGGGAAAGATCGTCGAACCGCAGTTCTTCGGCAAACAGGGACCGGAACCCGATGCCGAGCCGATCCGCCGCGACGCGATGTTCCTGATGGCGTCGATCACCAAGCCGGTGACGTACATGGGAGCCTTGCAGCTGGTCGAGCAGGGGCTTTTGAATCTCTCCGACCGGGTGACCCGTTACATCCCCGAGTTCGCAGCACATCATAAGGAAGAGACGCTCGTGCTGCATCTCTTCACGCACACCTCGGGGCTGCCCGACAACCTGCCGAACAACGAGGAGCTCAGGCGGCAGCACGCGCCGATGAAGACCTTTATTGAAGGCGCGATTCACGCGACTCCCTTATTCCCGCCGGGGACCGATTTTCGGTACCAGAGCATGGGAACGCTGGTCGTTGCCGAGCTGATTCAGCGAATCACGGGCACGTCGATTCACGAGTACCTGCGGCGGGAGATTTTCGAACCGCTGGAGATGGCGTCGACGAGTTTGGGATCGCGTGGATTTCCGCGTCAGCGCCTGGTGCGCGTGCAGGTGCCCGAGTACCAGGAAGGGACCGATTTCGGCTGGAACAGCCGCTACTGGCAGGAGTTCGGGGCGCCGTGGGGAGGCATGTTCTCGGCCCCCGAGGACTTTGCCGTCCTTTGCCAGTTACTGCTGAATCGGGGTGAGGTGGGGGGCGTCCGCCTCTTCTCTCCTTATACTGTGGACGCGATGGCGACCAACCGTCTCGTCGAACAGCCCGAACTTCCCGAGCCGATTCGCCGCAGCCGCCCCTGGGGACTCGGCTGGTCGCTCAACGCCCGCGGCACCAGTGGAAGCTGGGGGGATACGCTCAGCCCGCGCACGTTCGGCCACACCGGCGCCACCGGGACAATGGTCTGGATGGACCCCGAACGCGAAGGCTTCTGTCTGCTCTGCACTTCGGCGATCCGGGCGGTGGCTCCGTGGCGGCTGGTCCATCTCTCGAACGCGGTTGCGTCCGCGTTCCTGTAAGCCGGGCCTCGGGAGCGAGCGCATGCTGCGCGTCCCGATGGGACGCGGCTGAACGTTTTCGCATGTCGTACTTCATTGCGTGCCGGGAGGATGAACGGGCTCGAACGTCGAACTCAGTGCCGTGCCCAGTCCAGTCCCTCCCATTCTCCGCGGCGGGCGCTGAAGATCGATACCACCGTACCGAAGCGGGCGATCACCATTTCGGACGTGACTTCGAGATCGGCATGAACTCCCCTCGGCACCTGGAAGGCGTCCCAGGTTCCGGTCAACCCGCTGAAGCCGTAGACATGCTGCCCCGCCTGGAAACAGAGCATGTTCTCGGCCAGCAGCGGCTGAATCGTCTCGCCCGGAAGGATCTTCAGGGGAGAGGGTTTCTTCCATTCCCCCTTCTCGCTGCTGTACGCCCAGATGCGGGTCCGGTCGGGCGAAAGCACCATCGCCACGGTGCGGCTGTGCGTCACCGGGCTTGACTCCGGGAAGCCCGGCGTCGGGATCAGCGGGAACTCCTTCGCCGGTCCTGGTACGCCCGGCCCCGGCAAAAACGGCGTCGATGGAAACGGAACAGGAGGCGTCTCCTCCTTCGGCGGAGGGGACGGAAGAACGAGATTGGGCTGTGCCAGCGTCGGCACATACCACAGCCCGCACGTGACGCACAGAATTCCGAATCCGATCAGAAGAGGTCTGGTCTGCATGGCAACTCCTTCGCAAGGGGGGTGTCGCGTCCCCTACGCAAACTTCGTACCAGCCTCTTCATCGAAGGGGGGAACGGGAGCGGCGGGGCACGGCTTGCGGAAGGAGGTCAGCGGGCGCGCCAGACGACTTCATCGGGGATCTGAAGCCGCTCCTGAGCGGCGGCAATCGCTTCCTTGAACCGCCATGCGTCGGTCGGGTAGCCCTTCGTCGGCCGCAGGTCGGGGACATGCGCCTGCCAGAAGCGGTTGAAGAGGATCATCGTCACTTCGCGCAGGTACTTGCTGACCATTGAGGCGAGCGCGACGGGCAGATGGCTCTCCGCCCGGGTCTGAAAGCGGATATCGGTTTCTCCCACGCGATAGTGGCTGCACTCCGCCCCCTCCTGGACGCGGAAGATAAAGTTGTCGCCGGCGCAGGGAGACAGGAGCGCGTCGTAGCGGTTCCGGCCGCCGTGCTTGTCGGCAATGATGAGTGTGGGGCCGCTGGTATCAGGATTCCAAACCCGCTGCAGAAGTTGCAGACTGAGTGTGGAGAGGGCAACCCCCTTGCTGCCGTACTGCTGCGTGAGGCGATTGAACCGCCGCGTGAGGACGATGTCGGAGCGGACTTCCCGCAGCCGGATGCCGCAGTCGTCGCAGCGTGCCCGCCAGCGGTCGGCCCAGGTGCCGATCTGCACCGGGCAGGCGGCGTGCGGGAGCGGCAGGTCGGGATCGTCGAACCAGGGTTCTCCATCTTCATCGCAGACGGGGACGCATGCGAGCCGCTTCCAGAGTTCGCGCAGTGACGCAGGCCGGACGCCCCCCAGAGCGAGGGCACTGAGCACGCCGACTTCGAGGGCCCCGACACCCGCGGCGGAATTGTGCACGACCTTCGAATCGGCAATCTGGATGTGCTCGCCGTTCCGCGCGGCGGAGGAGTCGACCAGGCCGGCGAATTCCGTCCACAAGTCGTGATCGCGGGGATGGCCGGGGACTTCCCAGACGGTGGTCGTGACCACGAGCGGTCCGAGATTGGGGCCGTAGCCTGCCTCGTCCATGCCAATCACGACGCCCATCCTGCATCCCCTCGCTGAATCTCTTCCGGTTCGGTCTCCGGTCCAGTGTACCGGGGGGGCGGTCGAGTTGCGAACGCCCCGCGCGACAGGTTCTTCAGAACCGCGACGGCAAGAGACAGAGGGGAGCGAGAGTCTGCGGGGCAGGGAGGGGAATCCTCCGCATGCGCAGAAATTGCCGGTTTTCGGCGGGAAACTCGGCACTTCCCCGATCGCGTCTCGGCAGACTTCCGCAGGGGCACCGGCCGATTCTGCCGCTCTGCCGGCGTTGCGGCCGCTATGACCCAGCCGAGTGGAATGATCGCCACAGGTGTTGCGTGTGGAAGAAATCCGTTCTGCGGCACAGTTTACCTAAACCTGCGTGCGGAGATTTTCCGAATATTCAGAACAACCGTCGTGCCGGTTCCAACCGGAGCGGCTGACGGTGTGATCTGCCAATTCCCGTGTCTATTCACGCTGTGCCTTAGCCCCTGTTGCGTTGGGCCACCTCGTGGGCGGTCGCTCTGGAGAGACCTATGCACATGACAAGAGTCAGTCTCGTCTGCCTGTTCCTCTTCTCCGCGATACTGGCACAGCCAGTACCCGCGCAGGAGCTAGCGCCGGATATCGGCCGGGTCGCCATCGACGAGTTCTCCGGCACCAGCTCGATCGGGTCGACCGGGGCCTACTTCCTGTTCCGCAAGGACATTGGAAGCGGTGTCGGCTATCAGGACGGGTTTTCGAACCTGGGGATCTGGGTACCCGTCTACGATGACGACTTCAACCTCTTCTGGGTGAACGGCCGGCTGCTGATCACCGACGATGCCGACATCGGCGGCAACGTCGGCGTCGGCTGGAGGATGTTCAACCCGGAGCTCGATCGGGTGTTCGGGGCGAGCATCTGGTACGACACCGATGAAAGCTACACCGGACATCGCTACAACCAGATGACCGTCTCGCTGGAGACGCTCGGACGGGTCTTCGATGTCCGCGGGAACTTCTATCTGCCCGATGAAGAACAGCACTTCGTCGGCGTCAAGAGCATCGGCAACCCGCGATTCACGGGGAACGGGGTGCTGTTCGACGGCACCGCGATCTTCGAGCAGTCGATGCGGGGCGGCGACGTCGAAATCGGTGCTCCGCTTCCGTTGCTTCCCTGGCTGCGCGCTTATGGGGGAGCCTACTTCTATGATTCTCCCACGGAACCCGATCCGGTCGGTGTCCGCGGCCGTCTTGAAGCAAGCTTCAACAACGCGATGTCGCTCGAGTTCGCCGGCACCCACGACGACGCATTCGGCACGACACTCACGATGGCGGTCGATCTGCGGCTGAACGGCCGCAAGCCCACGCAGGCGTTTCAGTTCCTGAGCCCGCAGCAGCGGATGTATCTGCCGACCGAACGGCAGTACCGCATCGCCACCCGCCAGTATCGGGAGGAGTTCGACGTGGTGGGGGTGAATCCCGCCACCGGCAATCCGCTGCGGATCGTGTATGTTGACAACTCGAACGCCGGCCCCGGAACGGGAACGTTCGAAGATCCGTTCCAGGCGATGCCCGCGAACGCTTCGGGGGCTGACATCATTTATGTCCGCACCGGCAACTCTTCGGCGGTCAACCCGGTTCTCGGCGGAATTACGCTCGCCAACAATCAGCGGCTGCTCGGCGAAGGGCTCGCGCATGTGTTTGATGTCCGCGCCCAGTTGTTCGACTTTGGCTTTACGAGCTCGATGCTCCTCCCCGGAGCGACCACCGGCCCGAATCCGTTCCTCAGCAATCCGGGCGGTTTCGCCGTTCAGCTCGCCAGCAACAACGAAGTGGCCGGCCTGAACATCATCAACTCGTCGGGCGGCGGGATCATCGGTGCGAACATCAACAATGTCTGGCTGCATGACCTGTCGGTGCAGGCGTCCGGGCTGGGTGTGTCGCTCAGCAACATCCGCGGATCGGCCATCCTCGAGAACCTGACCATCGCCAACAACCTCACCGGTGGTCTCCTGCTGAACTCCGGCAGTGCGCCGCTGTCGGTCCGCGCGACCGACATCATCAGCTCGGGGAACCAGTACGGTCTCCAGGTTGTCGCGGACAGTGCGAACGCGACCGTCCAGGTTGAATCTCTCTCGGCGATCAACAACGGAGTGGGCCTGGAGTTGAGTGCATCGGGCGGGAACCGGCTTGATGCCGAAGTCACCGACACGACGCTCAGCAACAACACGATCGCCGGCATGCGGATCAGCGGCACGAGCGGCACGCTCAACGTCGGTGTCGAGAATGTCGTCCTCGACGATAACACCGGCGACGGTCTCCAGATCAATCTCGCGGCCAGTTCGACCGCCAATGTCAGCGTTGTCGACAGCTCGATCTCGGACAACGGAGCCGACAACATCGACGTGACGCTCGCGGGAGGTTCGCTGCTGAACCTGCTGGTGGATCCGACTCCGGCCACCGGCGCGGGTGATAACGGCTTCCGCTTCGACGTCGCCGGGGCTTCGACGCTCAATGCACTCTTCCAGCTCTCGGATCTCTCGAATGCCGGCAGCAACGGCATTCTGGGGACGATCACCGGTGGCTCGACCGTCAATCTGCAGCTGGAAGACACTCCGGTCAACGGTGCCGGCCAGCACGGGATGCTCGTCGATGTCGCCGGGAACTCGGTCTTCAACGCCACGGTCACCAACGGCTCATTCGCCAACAACGGCGTGCTGACGGCGGGCAACGGCATCTATGTCGCGCTCGACAACAACTCCGCGGCGACGCTCAACCTGTTTGACACGCCGCTCACCGGCAACGGCGGCAGCGGTCTGCGGTTCGATTCGCTCAACGGCAGCGACTTCACGGCAAACATCGCCCGCGGCTCGCTCTCGGACAACCTTCAGAACGCTCTGCGTGGCGAGGTCGACGGCATCGCTTCCACCGCGGTCGTCAATGTGATGAACGTGGCTGCCAACAACAGCGGCTTCGACGGGATGAACTTCATCGTCGGCGGCGGCAGCCTGGAAGTGAACGTGGCCGACAGCTCGGTCAACAACAGCGGCAACCACGGGGTCCGCGTCCATACGTTTGGCGGCGGCTCGGTGGAAATGGTCTTCAGCAACACCGACGTCACCAACTCCCAGGCGAACGGCCTCTATGTCACCGGCCTCAGCCAGGGAACATTCGCCGGGCTGTTCACCGATGGCTCATTTGATTCCAGCGGCACGAATGTTCTCAATGCGGGCTTCCGCAACGGGATCGTCTTCGATCTCAACAATGCCGACGCCACGCTTACGCTGCGGAACACCGGTGCCGCGTCGAACGGCGAGAACGGTATGCTCTTCAACGTGGCCAACGGAGGCAGCTTCGCCGTCCGTGCCAACGACACCAGCTTCTCCAACAACCTGCTGAGTGCTGTTGATGGAACGGTCACCGGGCCGAACTCTTCCGCCAGCGTGATCTTCACGAACGTCACCGCCAACAACAGTGGTGCGGATGGCTTCACCTATGATGTGCTCGACGGCGGCTCGCTGCTGAGCTATCTGACCAACGTTTCCGTCAACCGCAGTGCCCTCGACGGTGTGAATCTCGCGGTCGATGGCGGCGCCAGTGTTGCCGAGATGTACTTCGTGAACAGCTCGCTGAATGCCAACGGGGGTGACGGTTACGACTTCACGGTCACCGACGGGGGCGAGCTGCAATCCTTCTCGCAGACCTCGACCTTCATGGGGAACGGCACCGCCGGATCGAATTACGGTGTCCGCGGCTTCGTCAACGGGGCCGACGCGATTGCCGTCGCGAACTTCGACAACAGCAACCTGAGCAACAACACCCGCTATGGGATCGGGCTGTTCTCCGGGGGAGCAGGGCTCGCCTCGGTTTCGATTCATGACTCCACGATCCAGAATAACCGCAACAGCGGCATCTTCGTGGATGCGGATGGCGGCGACGTGAACCTCGTCGTTTATGGCGACACCACCGTCTCGAACAACGGGACCACGGTCGGTAACGACAACATCGACATCAATGTCTCCAACGGCGGTGTGTTGAACGCCAGCCTCGATGGCAACTTCGATGTCAGCGGCAGCAACTCGGTCGACATCTCCGCGACCAACGGCGGCTTCCTGAACAACATTGCCCTCTCCGGGTCGTACCGCTTCAACCCCGGGGCCGGCATCAACATCTCGCTCGATAATTCCGTGCTGATCAACCTCGACATCAACGAAGCCACGATTGTCGACAACCGGGCGGGCGGCATCGCGATCACGGGGGCCAACAGCGCCGTCTTCAGCGAGCTCTTGATCCGCGAGAACCTGATCGATCAGAACACGGGGGGTGACGGCATCCTCGTCAGCCTGGACGAATCCGTCCTGGCCTCCATCGAGATCCTCGACCATGTCGACGTCCTCGATACCGACGGCACGGTCCTCATCGAACGCGGCATCGAGCGGAACTCGGGGAACGGCATTCACTTCAACCTCGCCAACAACTCCGTCCTGGCAAACGCCACGGTCGACAACAACTCGATTGTCGGGAACGGCGGGGCGGGTGTCCGCATGACCACCGATCTCGGTGTCAGCATCCTGAATGTCAGCAACAACTCGATTCGCAACAACACCCAGGGTGGTGTGATCACCTCGCTGAACGAAGCGGTCGCCATCGTCGATGTTACGGCGAACACGATCGCGAGCAACAACAGCTTCGGCTTCGGATTGACCGCCACGGACAGTGTGTTCGTCGCAGGCATCGGTGGTGATACGGCGGAGGAGGGAAACACCTTCGACTTCAACCGCGGTGCCGGTGTCATGTTCACCCTCGAAGACGACACCGTGGGGACCTTCGAAATCGTCAACAACACGATTACGAACACCCGCACGCAGATCGGCTCGACCACCTTCCAGGGCGAAGGCATCAACGTGCAGCTTGACGGTTCGGGCACCATCGCCACCGCGATGGCGACACTCGTGGATGCCCGGATCGATCGCAACCTGATCGGCGATGATGACCTGACCGATCAGAGCAACAACAACGGGAACAACAGCCACGGCATCCTGTTCAGCATGAACCAGTTCACCATGATCGACGGCCTGACGATCGGGAATGTCGACGGTTTCGACAATAACAACGGCAACTCGATCGTCGACAACGGCGGCGACGGCATCCGCTTCCGCCGGGTCGATACCAGCATCATCGACGATGTGGTGATCGCCGACAACCTGATCGATGACAACGATCTGAACGGTATCGACATCATCGGCCGCGAAGCCGGGGCCACGAGCGACGTGCTCGACTTCCAGATCAACGATAACACGATCAGCAACAACACGATCGGTATCGCCCTGGAGTCCCAGCTTGATACGCAACTCGAAGTGAACATTGACCGCAACCTGATCGACGACAACAGCTCCGACGGTATCCGCGTCTCTGAGTTCACCCTGCTCCCGACGGACTCTCCGCTGGTGACCGGTAACTGGAGCCGGAACACGATCAGCAATAACGGTGGCAACGGTGTCAACCTGCTCGGGCGGCACATCATCAACCTCGGTGCACCCGGGGGCGGGAACACCATCGTCGACAACGCGCTCGACGGTATCACGGTCGACGCTTCCGGTAGCCTCGGCATTTTGGAAAACAGCATTCTGCGGAACGGTCAGCATGGTATCGACGTAAACGCTGTCAACTCCGACAACCTGGTCGTGATCAACGACAACATCATCTCCGGCAACGGTGGCGACGGTATCGAACTGCTGGCGCACGCAGACGTCGATCCGCTGACGACGCCCTTCGGCAATGTGCTCACCGCGAGCCTCTCGGGGAACACGATCAACAACAACGAGTTCCGCGGGATCGACGTTCTCAACCGGGGGGATGCGGTCTCCCTGGTCCTGATCTCAGGCGGATCAGTCTCCGGGAACGATCAGCAGGGTATCTACGTGATCAACACCGCGTCGACCACGCAGACGCAGGACGGAGCGAGCACCTCGCTCAACTCCGACGGCAACGCATTGGCGGTCCCGCGCCTGCAGCTGCTCGTGGATGATGTGACGATCAACTCGAACGGTGATGATGTGACATTCAATAACGGCGAACCCACCGGCACCGGTCTTGTGATCCGGGTCGGGACGAGTGACGACGAAGCGTTCGACAATGGCCGGCTCTATGCTTCCCAGGGTGCGGGCGGTGTGGTCGCGGTCGTCCGCGACAGCGAGATGCGGTTCAACGGTGGATCGGACGTCTACATCGACAGCTTTGTCTCCGCCGTCACACGGCCGGGGACGACGATCAACCGCGATCCGCTCGCCCGCCTGGACCTGTGGTTCATGGACAACGAAGGCGAACAGCTTGAGGTCTCGAATGTCGGGGCGTACTACGACAACGCCGACGCCATCAAGTCTCCGGTCGCGCCGTTCGAATCGACCTCGCGGTCCCGCAACGCCCAGCGGCTGCCGGGTGACTGGATCGGCTTCTCCACGGGCGTGGTGCAGGATAACGGTCTGATCACGGTCGTCAGCGGGACGGTCGGAACGCAGATCGACGACAGGGTCTATACGAATAACCAGATTCAGGCCCCCATCAGCGGGACGGCGTTCAACAGCACTGCGCCTGGCCAGGCCGATGATTACTATAATCAGTGGCAAGTCGAACTCCTGCCGAGCGGAGTGCGGTATACGGTTTCTGACTACGCCAATACCGGGAGCCGCTTCACCGTCACGCCGGCGATTGCTCCGGTTCCGGTCGCGGGCGACCTCTTCGACCTGATTCGCTCCGACCCGACGCAGTTCTTCGCCACTCCGGGGACGAACCCCGTGTGGGATAATGCTGCCGGATTCTACGACGGTTTGATGCTCCGCTTCACCAACGGTCCCAACAGCGGACAGAGCCGCGTGATTACGAGCTACGGCGGTGCAGGCGACAACTACCGCATCCAGACGGCAACGTTTGGACGGATCGGCGGTCTGGCCGGAAACGCCTTCGTGATCGAAGGCCCGGCCTCGACGACCCGGTTCAGCAGCAGTGCGGCCCTCACCGGACGTGACTTCAGCACCGTGAACAACGCCTACAACGATCCGCTCGAACGCGTACGGGCTCAGTTCACCACGGGCGTCAACGCCGGAGAAGAACGTGTGATCACCGGCTACCAGTTCGCCACGACCTCGTTCCTGTTCACTGATCCGTTCTCGAATATCCCGAACGTGGGAGACTTCTTCCGGTTGAACGCCTACGACATCGTGGGCATCGGCGACTCGACCTTCCGGGTGAACCAGAGCAACAACACCTTCACCAGCCCGCTCAGCGACAACTTCTTCGGCATCGGCAATATCATCGATCTGCCGCCGAACGGCAACGACGAGAACCCGCTGCCGTCGACCGGGCCTTCGCCCGATCCGCGGTTCCGCTGGGATACGACGCTGGGTGGCCCGGCTCCGTTCTAAGCCGTCGCCGATCCCTGACGACCTGACGCTTCGCCGCCGCCCCGGTTTTCCGGGGCGGCGGTTTCGTTTACTCTAGAGACGAAACGCACGAGACGCGAGGCTCCCCGAGAACGGAGTGGTCCGGGGAGCGGGGCGGCTCGATTCACCGGGAGACCGATCGTGTCCTTGGAATTCGGCGAAATTGAACGGGCCGCGGCGCTGCGGCTGGTAACGATGGCTTTGGGCGAAGACCTCGGGCATCTGGGGGACATCACCTCGCAGGCATTCCTGGAGGGGACGCTCACCGGATCGGTGAACGTCATCGCCCGCGAAGAAGGGGTGATCGCCGGGCTCCCCCTGCTCGAAATGGTGTTCGCGGAGCTCGATTCGAGCGTCTCCGTGAACCCGTTCGTCGCGGACGGCGACTTCGTGGAGCGGGGGGCGACCATCGCCTCGGTTTCGGGAAACGTCCGCAGCCTGCTCACGGGGGAACGCTCCGCACTGAATTTCCTCAGCTATCTGAGCGGCATCGCGACCGCCACCCGCCGCTATGTCAGGGCGATCGCCGGCACACGGGCGAAGATCTACGACACGCGGAAGACCATCGCCGGCTGGCGACGGCTGGCCAAGTATGCGGTGCGTGCCGGCGGAGGGGAGAATCATCGCATGGGACTGTTCGATGCCGTCCTCATCAAGGACAACCACCTCGCCGCCTGGCAAAGCACCGACAGGAACCGCACGATTGCCGAGGCGGTCCGTACGGCCCGCAGCCAGGTTGCTCCCGGCACGATCGTCGAGGTGGAAGTCGATACACTCGGGCAGTTGGCCGACGCCCTCGAAGGGGCTCCCGATATCGTCCTGCTCGACAACATGATCATCCCCACGATCCGGGCCGCCATTCAGCTCCGCGATGCCCGTTCGCCCAAGACTCAGCTCGAAGCCTCGGGCGGCATCACGCTCGAAACCGTCGCCGAGATTGCCGCGACCGGAATCGAACGCATCAGCGTCGGATCGCTCACGCATTCGGTCCGTGCCCTCGACCTGGCCTTCGACTGGGGAGCCGATGAGGCCTGAGGCATCGGGAGAGTCTGGCGCGAAGTTGAGCCGCGTCCCAACGGGAGGCGTGTATTCGACGCCCAACCCCGGGGGAGCGCGGCCCGATGGGCCGCGGCGAACTTTTTGACGGGTGTTGATGACTGAAAGTCATCGCGGATGTTGTAACATGCCTTTACGCGTTGCGTAGAGCCTCCTTTCGACTGGATTCCCCGATTGCAGGATTCAACTCTCATGCGCACCTTCGCCACCGCTGCACTGTTCCTGCTGGTTCTTGTTGTCTTGCCGGTTGCCGCGGAGGACTGGCCTCGTTTTCGGGGGCCGACGGGGCAGGGGATCTCGACCGAGACGAACCTGCCGCTCGAATGGAGCGCGACGGAGAACATCGCCTGGAAGACGCCGCTGCCGGGCGAAGGCTGGTCGAGTCCGATCGTCGTCGGGGATCGCGTGTTCATGACCGCGACGACCGAGGAAGGAGTTTCCTGCCGGGTGCTCTGCGTGGATCGCCGGGACGGCAAGCTGCTCTGGAATGTTGAAGTCGCCCGGCAGGTGCCGACCCGCAAGGAGAAGCAGAACTCTTACGCGACGCCGACGCCCGTCAGCGAAGGCGAGCGGGTCTATGTCGTTTTCAGCGACGGGACGCTCGCGGCTCTCGCGTTCGATGGTTCGATCCTCTGGCGGAATCGCGATTACAAGTTCTACAGCAAGCACGGCCTGGGCGCGTCGCCGATCCTCCATGGCGATCAACTGCTGATGCCCTTCGACGGCAGCAGCGATGGAGAGGACAAACAGATCGGCTGGAAGAAACCGTGGGATCGGGCGTTTCTGCTCTCGCTCGATAAGCGGACCGGCAAGGAGTTGTGGAAAGGGAAGCGCGGGCTGTCGCGGATCGCGCACGTGACGCCGAACCTGCTTCGCAGCGGCGATGAGACGCAGATCATCAGTGCGGCGGGCGATGTCGTGCAGGGCTTCGATCCCGCGTCGGGGGAGCGGCTCTGGAGCGTCTACAGCCAGGGCGAAGGAGTCGTCCCCTCGATCGTCCTCGGTGACGGGTTGATCTACACCGCCTCGGGATTTGAGAAGCCGACGATCCGGGCGATTCGTCCCGGCGGAAAAGGAGACGTGACGGCGACGCATATCGCGTGGGAACAGACGCGCGGCGTCCCCTCCCTCTCCTCGCTGCTTTACATCGATCCTCACGTCTATGCCGTGACGGAAGCGGGAGTCGCCACCTGCTACCGGGCCGACACCGGCGAAGTCGTCTGGCAGGAACGGCTCGGGGGGAATCATTCCGCCTCGCCGGTGAGTGCCGAGGGCCGGATCTACTTCCTGTCGGAACAGGGCGAGACAACGGTGATCGCCGCCGGCCCGAAGTTCGAGATCCTCGCCCGCAACGATCTGGGCGAAATCTCGAAAGCCTCAATCGCGATTTCGCAGGGGCAGCTGTTTCTGCGCACGGAGAAGCATCTTTATTGCATAGGTGAGTAGGCTGGAGACTGGAGACTGGAGACTGTGGGAATTGCCGCTCGACGCTGCGTGTGTCTTCCCGCTGAAATTTGCTTCTCTCCTTTCTCCTTTCCATTCTCTCTTCTCTCATCCTCTCCTTTCTGATCCTCCGGCGCACTTTCTGCATGGCTCCTCGCTGGGTGAGCGGGGGGAAATTGGGGCGCGGGGCGCGACCGGTGCTCGTCTGCGGGCCTGGGGAATTCGAGTCCGAGTGATGCCCTGATCGCAGGTCATCGTTCGTCGGAAGCCGGATTCTGGTGCGCACCGGATCGTGGATTCGGAACCGGCCTGATACAGGCTGGACGGTTCCACGCGAACAATTCCCCGCCGGCGAGAGAGCGTCCGGCTTGTCGCCGGAAGGCGTTCGAAGGATCTCAGTGAAACAGAGGAGCAGTGTCATGTCGCGTAAGATGATCTCCGGATGGTCGTTGGGCTCCGTGACCATCGCCTCGAGTCTCCTGGCGGTTGGACTCGCCGTGGCTCAACAGCCACAGCCGACGCAACCCGGCCAGCAACTACCACGGCAGCAGCCGCAGACTCAGCAACAGCAACCGCAGCAGCAGCAGGGTCAGCAACTCCAGAGACAACAGCAGCAGAGGCAGGCCGCGCAGGGATCGAAGATCCTGGAAGTGCAGGACGATCAGTTGACCGTCACCGATGCACAGGGGAAGAAACAGACTCACCAGATCTCGGAAAACATCCGGGTGACGATCGACGGCAAGCAGGCGCGTCTTCAGGATCTCAAGCCGGGTGATCGCGTCAACATCACGCGGGCTGAAGACAATCCCAACCAGGTGATCGCCATCTCGGCGATGCGCGAAAGTGGTCCGGTCGCGATCACCAGCCGCCGCATCGGGACCGAGCGCGAACGACGGCCGAAAGTCGGCATTCAGATGAGCGAGAAAGCCGAGACTGGCCGCGCGCTGCGTGCCTCCGAAATCACCGGGATGGAAGTCCGCAACTCCCAGGGGGAAGATCTCGGCAACATCGAAGACCTGATGATCGATATGAGCACCGGTCAGATCCGCTATGCGGTTCTCTCGTTCGGCGGCTTCCTGGGCATCGGCGACAAGTTGTTTGCGGTCCCCTGGAACCAGTTCCGCCTCGCTCACGAACGGGATGATCCGGACGAGTTCCTGTTCGTGCTCGACGTTCCCAAGTCGCGGCTCGAAAATGCACCGGGCTTCAACGAGGAATCGTGGCCGGCCACCGCCGACAAGTCCTACTGGTCCGATGTGGACACCTTCTACGGAACCGGCACCCGTCAGGGAACCGGGACCGATTCGGGAACCAGCGCTCCCCGCGGCGGAACCACCGCACCGCGTCAGCAGGAGTAACACGCCCGATACTGCCTGTCGAACCTGACAGCATTCGTTGTGTCACCGTCGATTGAGTGCGGGGATTGCTTGCCGCCCGCGTGTGTTCTCCAGCGTGAGAGCTCACGCGGGTTTTTTTGTTGCTTGTTGCGGAAGCGACAGCATCGCGTGGCCGGGGCTGGACGAAGGAAGCCCCGGGGAGCAGGCATGGCAATCACCAACCCGCGTCATCCCCGCACGAGTCGCCTCTACCCCCACCGGGGTTTCGGGAGTACCCTCCAACCCCGGCCACGTGAACACCCCCCAGGACCTCTCAAATCACATAGTCGTGTGCCGAGAAGATGCGCACATGCTTGGGCGCGACATAGACGCGGTCCCCCACGGTCAGGCCGAGTTCCGCGTAACGTTCGAGGCTGACGTCGATATTGAGAATGACTCCGAAGTCTTCAGCGGAGACCCGGACCTTGGCGACCGATCCGGCGGGGTTGATCTGCAGCACCCGGGCCGCGAGGCTCGACTCCAGCAGCGGTTCGGTGCTGATGTGCAACTCGTGCGGACGCACGTAACCCGAGACGGTGCAGGATTCGGGATGCGGGTGATCGGGATAGGCGAATTCAAATCCGCCGAGCAAGGCCCGCCCGTTCTCCACGCGGCCATGGAAGACATTCACGTTTCCGAGGAAGTCCATCACGAACGGAGTGGCCGGCCGGTCGAAGACTTCCTGCGGCGTGCCGGTCTGCTCGACGCGGCCGTTCCGCATGACGACGACCTGGTCGGCGACTTCGAAAGCTTCTTCCTGATCGTGGGTGACGAAGATCGTGGTGACGTGGATTTCTTCGTGCAGTCTCCGCAGCCATTGCCGCAGTTCGAGCCGCACTTTCGCATCGAGTGCGCCGAACGGTTCATCAAGGAGCAGCAGCCGGGGTTGAACCGCCAGTGCCCGTGCGAGTGCGACCCGTTGCCGCTGGCCTCCGGAGAGTTGCGAGGGGTAGCGGCTTTCGAGACCTTCGAGTCGCACCAGATGCAGCAGTTCGTGAACCCGCGCCTTCACTTCCGCCCGGGGAGTTTTCCGGACGCGCAACCCGAAGGCCACGTTTTCGAATACCGTCATGTGCCGGAAGAGGGCGTAGTGCTGAAAGACGAATCCGACTTCGCGGTCCCGCGGCGAGGTCTGCGTCACGTCTTCGTCGTCATGCAGGATCGAGCCGCTGTCGGGTGTTTCGAGGCCGGCGATGATCCGCAGCAGCGTTGTCTTGCCCGAACCCGAGGGACCGAGCAGGGCGAGCAGCGAGCCGCTCGGCACATCCAGATTCAGGTTCTCGAGCGCGAGGTAGTTTCCAAACCGCTTATTGATATTCCGGACAGAGATACTCATCGTGTTCGCTTTCGTGCAGGTGAGTCGCAAGTCGATTGTTTGCCAGCCGCGGCGCGCCGGGCGCCCGGCTCAGTCCCGCTGGATCGTCGCCGTTTTCCGCTCGAGGATCACCTTGACCAGCAGCGTGGCGAGCGCGAGAAAGGTCAGCAGCGAGGCGACGGCAAACGAGCCGGGAGTGTTGTATTCCTGAAACAGCTTCTCGACGCGGAGAGGCATGGTGTCGGTCTGCCCGGCGATGTTTCCGGAGACGACCGAGACCGCACCAAACTCTCCCATCGCGCGGGCGTTGCACAGGATGATTCCGTACAGCAGCCCCCATTTGATGTTCGGCAGCGTGACGTGCCAGAACATCTGCCAGCCGTTGGCGCCGAGGCTCACCGCCGCGAGATCCTCATCCGCCCCCTGGCTTTCCATGACGGGAATCAGCTCGCGGGCAATGAAGGGGACCGTGACGAACGTCGTCGCCAGAATCAGCCCCGGCAGGGCGAAGATGATCTGGATTCCATGCGACTGCAGCCACTCGCCGAAGTATCCCTGCAGCCCGAAAAGCAGGACGAACATCAGTCCCGCGACCACGGGGGAAATGGCGAACGGCAGGTCGATCAGCGTCGTGAGGATCGTGCGTCCGGGAAAGCGGAATCGCGTAATCGCCCACGCCGCCGCGATACCGAAGATGACATTCAGCAGCACCGCGATCGGCGAGACGATCAGTGTCAGCATGATGGCGTGTCGCGTGTCCCTGTCGCCGAACAGGTTCTCCAGATAGGCTCCCACTCCGTGTGAGAACGCCTGATAGAACACCTGCACGACCGGCACAATGATGAGCAGTGAAATCGCTCCCACCGCCAGCAGGGTCAGGCCCCAGCGGACGATGGCCGGATCCTCCTGTGTTGCCCGGCGGGGAGAACCGCCGCCCTTTCGAACCATTTCAGGATGCATGGGATTGGCTCCAGCGTTCGAGCGCGTTAATGATCGCCAGGACAGTGAAGGAACCGAGCAGCAGGACGACCGCGGTCGCCGTCGCTTCGGCATAGGCGAACTCTTCCAGCCGGGCGACGATCAGCACGGGGGCAATCTCCGTCCGGAAAGGCATGTTCCCCGAGACGAACACCACCGAACCGTATTCCCCCAGGGCCCGGGCGAAGGTGAGGGCAAAGCCGGTCAGCAGTGCCGGGTAGAGCGAGGGGAGCAGGACCCGCGTGAAGGTCTGCCAGCGCGTCGCTCCCAGACAGGCCGCGGCCTCTTCGATCTCCGCGTCGAAACTCTCCAGGACCGGCTGCACCGTGCGGACCACAAACGGCAATCCGATGAACGACAGCACCAGAACAATCGCCAGCCGGGAGTACGCCGCCTGAATTCCCAGCGGAACCAGAAACTGCCCCAGCCAGCCGTTCTCGACATACAGGCTCGAATAGACCAGCCCGGCGACTGCCGTGGGCAACGCGAACGGCAGGTCGACGATCGAATCGAAGAGCCGCTTCAGGGGAAAGTCGTAACGCACGAGCACCCAGGCAATCAGCAGGCCCAGAACGAGGTCGATCGTGGCCGCGGCCAGCGAGGCTCCGAACGTCAGCCGGTAGGCCGCCAGGGCGCGCTCGGTCCAGACGGCGGCGATGAACTCGTCAAGCGAGAGCGAAGTTGCCTTCCAGAAGCACGCTGCCAGCGGGATGAGCACGAGGATCATCAGATACAGCAGCGTGTAACTCAGGCTCAGCGTAAAGCCGGGCAGAACACGACGGTTCATTCACTTGGATCCGATTGTTCGAGAGGCCGGTAGTGAAAGCAAGAGAGGCCTCCGGGAGGGGGCGAGCCCTCCGGGAGGCATGTTCTCCGTAGCGAAAGCCGTCCGCCGATCAGTAGGTGCTGTCGTCGACGATCTCCGCCTGGTCGCGGGTGATCAGCGAGGCGAAGATCGTGATGTCCACCGCTTCGTCGATGAACTTCACGGAGCCATCGGCGAAGAGCACGTTGATTCCCGAGGAGTGGAAGCCGAACGGCTGGCTGGTCCCTTCCGTCCCGTAGACCGGATGCGGATAGGGCTGGCCGGCGACGTCATCGCCGTTCGTTGCATTCAGCGCGGCGGCGTCTCCGACGCTGGTCGGAGGCACAACCGTCCCCGCCTTGTTCGATCCCGCAAACAACAGATCCGACGCCGGCCGGACCCAGCCACCGGCGTTCAGCCGATGCTGCGTCTGGTCGGAAGAGACCAGCACCGGGCCGCGACGATAGACAAACGGACGTCCTGCCGACTCCAGGACCATGATCGTGTTCGACAAGCCATCGGTCACATCCGAGAAAGTCGGCTTCGTATTTTTCGGCAGGACACCCTGTCCCGCTTTGATCGTCGGGATCGCGGCCGCCAGTCGGGGATCCACGCCGATCGAGGCGGCATAGTCCGCGACCGCCACCAGGTCCGGCTTCCACGCGGCGTCGCCGCCGGTGGCCACCACGTCGGGGTTCGCATCCAGCCGGTCAGCATTCGGCGCCGAGGGGCACTGGTAGGAGCGGATCCGGGCCACCGCAACCGGCAGGTTCCTGGGATCGGACCAGTTCACGCTCGTGTCGTACTTGTCCCACAGGACCTTCTCATCCATGAACGGAAGCAGCTGCACAAAACCGCCGACCCGCACCGTGCTGGCAGGCGCCGGCCGCAGACTCGAGGGCAGGTACTTCTTCGAGTCGCTGAAGTTGTGAATCGCCAGACCGATCTGCTTCAGGTTGTTCGAGCAGGCGGAGCGGCGTGCGGCTTCGCGTGCCTGCTGCACGGCCGGCAGCAGCAGCGAGACCAGCACGGCGATGATCGCAATGACCACCAGCAGTTCAATGAGGGTGAATCCGCGCCGCCCGCCGCGACGAACCGCCGCGCGTGTCTGAAGGGGAGAACTCTGTTGGGCCCGTTGCATGATGGGTGTTTCCTTTGTGTTTGTGTGAACTGTGTTTGTGTGAACAGTGCCAGGCGCCCTGCGGCGCACCTCCCGGATTGAACTTCAAAAGCCACTTCAGCCGTTCAACAGCGACAACAACAACACATGTGCGTTCCCCTTTCGGAACTGGAGGAGGCGACCGCCCCGCCATCCTCAGCGAGCAGGAGCCAGAACGGGGATTTCCAGCACCGGCAGTTCTGTGCCCGCCGGGGGAACCGAGATCCGCAACGAGGACGTCTCCGGCTTGCCGAACCGTGCCGGAATCACATTGGGGCCCCGTTCCCGCTCGCCGCCCCTGGCAACCTCCCTGTGCCAGACGACGGTCGCGATATATTCGCCGGCCGGAGCACCGTCGTGCCGGTTGAAGGTGCTCACCTGGAACGTTCCGTCGGCGGCGACGGTGGCCGACGGGGTTGCCGCCCCCCGTCGGGCTTCGTCCACCGGGTGGAACAGAATGAACGCTCCCGGGGCGGGTTCTCCCGCAACCCGCAACTGGCCCCGAACCGGATGGACGTCGGGAGAGGCTGACGTTGGTCGCCACGCGAAGAACACCACCGCCAGAACGAGCGCCGCTCCGCTGAGAACCCGCCCGTTCCGCAGCCGCGAGAACCAGCCCGACAGTCCTGTCTCTGCGGCCCTTTGCGGCGTCGCCTGGGCCGGTGCGGACACCAGCCTCAGCCGGTTGATCACGCGCCGCACTCCGTGGAAGTTCCGCAGCAGATGCAGCAGCAGGTGCTGCTGGGCAAGGCTCGTGATTCGTCCCGAGATGACCACCTGGCCGTGGGCAACCTCGATGGCGAGGGAGTCGCACCACAGGTGCCGGGCGCGGAAGTACTCCACGATCTCGCTTTGCAGCAGTTCGTCGGTCATCCAGGGGGCGTCGGCAGTTGTGTTCAGGAGCATGGCTTCTTTCCTTGGGATCCCCTCCGGGGGTGGTTCGTTGTTCAACCGAAATCCTCTCCAGGGGGGGAACGAGGAATCGCAACCTTTCCGCAGTGATGTCCTAGCGGTTGTTCGCAGAAGACGCCGCCCCTCCCGCATAGAGGGAGTCGAAGAGCGCCCCTTCCTTGAAGAAGCGTTCCTGCAGGGCGTCCCAGTCGGGGGCAATCGCCGTGGGCGGGAACAGCTCGATGGTGGGGAAGCGGTCAGAGTTCTTCGCGAACACTTCGGGATTCGAGGGACGGTAGAAGTGCTTCGCAATGATCTCCTGGGCCTCGGGGGTGTAGAGGAACTCGAGATAGGCCCGGGCCGTCGCCTCGGTTCCCCGCCGCGCGACGTTCTGGTCGACCAGGGCGACGTGCGGCTCGGCCTGGATGCTCACCGGCGGATAAATGATTTCGAGGGCGCCGCCGGCCTCGGCGACTTCGAGGTTGGCTTCGTTCTCCCAGGTCAGATGCACATCGCCGATCCCCTTCTGGGCGAACGTGCTCGTCGCGCCGCGGGCTCCCGTATCGAGGACCGGGGTGTTCTTGTAGAGCTGCTGAACCAGTCGCTGCGCCTCTTCCTCGGTGCCTCCGCGGGTCGTCACGCTTCCCCAGGCCGCGAGAAAGCTGAGCTTGCCGTTCCCCGAAGTCTTCGGATTCGGGGTCACCACGACGACGTCGGGACGGGCGAGGTCGGACCAGTCGCGAATGTTCTTCGGGTTCCCCTTGCGGACGACAAACACGATCGTCGAGGTGTACGGAAGCGAACGGTTCGGGAAGGTCTCTTCCCAGTTCTCGCGAATCAGTCCTTTTCTCCGCAGCGCGTCCGTGTCGCCCCACAAGGCGAGCGTGACCACGTCCGCCCCCAGCCCGTCAATCACCGCCCGGGCCTGGCTTCCCGAGCCGCCGTGCGACTGCTTGATCGACACGACCTGGCCGGTCTGCTTCTGGAAGTGGGCGATGAATTCCTTGTTGATATCCCGCCAGAGCTCCCGCGTGGGGTCGTACGAGACATTCAGCAGTTCGATCTGCGAGCCATCGGAGGCACTCAGCTTCGCGAACAGCCACACGCTGGACAGGATCAGGACGAGCGAACCGACAAACGCAATCAGACGGCGGTGCATGGAACAACTCCAGGAAGGGGCGGGAAAGCAGGGCGGATCGCGACGCAGCCGGAACGGCGCAGACCCTCTGCGCGGACCGGGAGCGGGATAGTTCACGGCTGACTCATTCCGCCGGATGAAGATTCCTCAGAATGCAGGCAGCAGCGGCACTCAGCAGGTGGGACAACAGCGGGGGCACGCGGGGAGAGGGACGCGACAACACCGGCCGAACGAGGCGACGTGCCGCCGTGCTGACGCGCACTCACCGTTCATCGCAGTCCACCGGAGCAGGGAAGCCATGGTCGCCCTCAAAAAAGCACGACTGTTTGAGTGATATATTAAGGCAAAAAAAAGCAAGTCAAGTCCGTCCGCAGCAGATCCCAGGCGAGCAATCCTCTCGCCGGTTCTGTCCCTCTCCACAAACCGCTTCTCAGACTCTGCTTCCGTTCCGTTACGGCTACCCCCTGCCCGCAGGCTCCACGAACATTCGCAGCGTCTTCGATCTCCGCGAGAAATACATCGGCTTGCCGACAGATAAAACTCTACATTCTCGATCGGATTGGTAGTTTTTATCCGGGCGAAAAGCCCCTGTCAATCCAGATTCCCGGAGAAAAATCGACAACTTCTTCCGCGTGGCGGCCCGGAGCATCGGTAAAGCATTCCGCCGGACGAAGTTCAGTCGCGGGAGAAAGCCAGGTTGAGACGCCTCGGCTTTCTCCCGCGGAACAGGAGACACCTGTGTGTGCTCCCACGGTCTCACAGCTTTCCGAGAATCTGCCTCACCTGATTCTCGAAGAGTGCCTGCCACTCGGGAGCCAGCAGGCAGTCGCTGTCCTCCTGCGCGCCGCCGACGTTCAACAGCTGCTCCGCCGTGGGGGCGTAGTAGATATAGCCGTTGGTATAGCCGGCGACGAAAGTCCGCGGGTGCGGCGAATTCTTCTTGATGCTAAGCCCGATGCGGACCGTCAGCTCGCCGGGGAAGGTCACCAGCACGAAGTCGCCGATCCGCACGCCCATCAGCTCGACTTCGATCGTTCGCTTCCCCGCGGCGACTCCGCGAGCCTGATGCTTGCGCAACAGCGCCAGGTTCGTCTGCAGCCGCGTCAACTCCTCCATGGTGTGGATGTTGCTGATGTACTGTTCGAGATTTCTGCGATTCTCCGCGTCGAGCTTCTTCAGGTCGTCGCGTCCCAGCAGCTCTTCATGCAGGTAGCGATGCGACGGAGCCGAAGGAAACTCCTCGGCGAGGTTGTACTTCACCATCAGTGGAAGGAACGTTTTCAGGTTGAGGCTCGTCCCCTTCAGCGAGCGCAGCAGCCGCTGCTGCTCCGACTCCATGAACGCGATCCGCTCGGCGAAATCGGCGCGGGGCAACTCCATCGTTTCATTCAACACGGTGAACCGGCTGTCTTCCTTCACGCGGATTTTGCGGACGGCCCGCAAGGTGCTCAGGCCGAGCAGATGTCCCAGCGGCTCGGCACTCCGCGGATGATCGACATCCTTGTAAGAGACCGGGTTGATGTCGCCGCCGCATCCCTGGAGAAACAGCGCAATCGTCCCCTCGCTCAGGTTCTCCTCGATGACGCGCGAGGCGAAGCCGATGATGTCGGCGGTGTTCCCGCGGCTGGGGACTCCCTGGATCGGGTGACAGGCGAAGTTGTACACCACCGCCAGTGTGCCTCCGTCGCGGCGGTCGATGCGGAGCACGCCGATCTCCGGATCGATCGGGCCCACCTCCGCCACCTCTTCATCGGGGGGCAGCGAGTACGCATGGCGGACATCCACCTCGCGTCCGCTTTTCAGCTTCAGCCGACGGTTTTCGGAAATGCGGTCCTCGTGACCGCTCCCCACGCCCACCACGACCGGCACGAGGTTCTCCGCCGCCGCCTTCACCGCCTGAACCGTCCGCTCGTCGACATCAGCGCAGACGATTCCGTGACAGTGGCTGGCGTTGATCAGCACGTTCTGCGGAACGATCTTCAGTTCCTGTTCGAGCCGTGACCGAACCTTGCCGAGATAGTCGTTCTTGATCGGTCCGATCTCGCCGATCGCGACGGCGTCCACGGTGACGATGGCCGCGGTCGTCGTGCCGTCGGAGAGCACGAGCGCCTTGGCATAGAGCCGATCGTTGGCCGGCCCGGCCTCATCATTCGTGATGTCGACTTTGGCGACTCCGGCCTTCAGCTCCGCGCGAACTTCGGCCGCTCCCCAGGCACAGCAGAGGAGGAGGAGCATCGCGGCCACGCGCCAGGAGAATCGAGGCATGCGCTGGCTTTTATTCATGCTCATGGAACGGTCCACGGGAAGCGTCGCGATCATTCTCATTCGAGTCACCTCGCCCGGTTGGTTGCAGATGGATTGCTGCAGATGGATTCTAGGGATCGTGCGGCAGCGTGAGACCTCACCCCGCGACAGAGTCGGGGGCGGCGTTTCGAGCACTGCGCGAGCCCCCTATCATCGAGAATCGCACCCGGAGTTTCCACCGGCACACAGTTCATTCGATCGCGCGGCCGAGGCTGGACGAAGGAAGCCCCGGGGGAGCAGACAGGGCACTCACCGACCCGCGTCCTCTCCGCTCGAGCCGCATCTACCCCCACCGGGGTTTCGCGAGTATGCTCCAACCCCAGGCCTGAGCCTGCGACCAACTGTTCACGCCGCGCGGGATCGGATACGATGGAGCCGTTCGCCCGCGACGGCGAGTTTGCTGTTCACGCACTCAATCGCGGCACGTCGCGGGGAATCGATGTCACACGGAATCCTCCTGCCCGCTTACTCCGCTGCCTGTCATGAAGTTCAACACGCCGATTGGTCGCCTGCGCCTCGTGGGATTTATTGAAGGGTTGTCGTATCTGATTCTGCTGGGAATCGCGATGCCCTTGAAGTACTTTGCCGACATGCCGCTGGCCGTGCGAATCGTCGGCTCCGCGCACGGCGGGCTGTTCGTCCTGTTTTTCCTGTGCGTGGCGGAAGTCTCGTTCCGTCGCTCCTGGTGGTCGGCGAAGTTCTGGGGAGCCGCCTTCGTGGCCTCGCTCATTCCGTTCGGAACCTTTGTCTTCGACAACTGGCTCAAGCAGCTCGAACAAACCGACGCAACGCCGACCTCCGAAGTCGCATAGCTGTCGATCACAACGACATCTCCCACCGTCGGCAGTCCTCTCTCTCAAGCCGCATCACGATGAACAGCCCGCTCCCACAGCGGGCTGTTGGCTTGTGGACCACCTTCACTCGCGAAAAATTTCCTTTCACACTCTCCGAACCCGTCTCACGACACCTGTGTCTCTCTACCGCCTCAACTGAATGTCGGGATTCCATCAACACCCTGTTAAGGTGTGCCGCAAGGCACGCGATCTCGGCGAACCTTCGTTGAGGCCCTTTCATACAGCGGCGACTGTGGCTGCGGAGTCCAGGAGATTGGTTCGAGTCCAGTCACCCCGATTGACCGGGGTGTCGCTCAATGGGTAGAGCCGTCTCCGGGCATCACTTCGTCGCCATGCGTTCTCGCATTTGGGGCTGAAATTCTGCTGCGAGGCGAAAAGGGGAATCGGCTGCCGGTTTGGAGTCCATGGTTTGCGAAACCCGGGGTCGTGGGTTCGAGTCCCACCAGCCTCCCTCTCTGTTGAGACCTGGATGGAGGCTGTAGCTCAGTTGGAAAGAGCACGTACACCTCTGGCCAACACTTCGCCGGTTCCCCTTTTCGTCTCGCAGTCTTCACTTCTTTCTCACTGGCTTCAGGGGCGTTTGCGAAGAGCAGCGCACTTCATCTGACAACTCCGGAAGACGCGCGCGGCAGCGCTGCGCGGAATTCAATTGCCGAAGGGAAAATCTTTGCGGCAGTGTCGCCGCGAAGGTATCTTGGGATCGGCTCGACTGCCGGATGGGAGTACATCTTTGGTAAAGATTTTGGGGACTTCGGCCCCCGCTCTCAGCCACCCTTCGTCGAGCCATTTTTCATGCGGGAGGCCAAACCATGGCCAACAAGTCGCTGTTCTCGAGCGTCAACGCATTTCTCCCCGGGGCAAACGTCCGTAACGAAGCCGGCGGGTCGGCGTATGCACTGGGCCCGAAGCACGCACTTGTCCAGCTGGCGGCGACGGGCTGCTTCAACGGGACCTTCTACGCGGATGCCGGGACGCAGCTCGACACGCTCAAGTCGCTCGTCGCGGAGGTGGACGACAACGTCTTCCTCGCGAAGCTGGCGGTCTACAGCCGCGAACGCGCGTTGCTGAAGGACATGCCGGCGGCACTGGCGGCAACGCTGGCGAGCCGCGACACGGTGCTCTTCCACCAGGTGTTCGACCGTGTCATCGACAACGGCCGCGTGCTGCGGACGCTGTTTCAGATGATCCGTTCGGGACAGTTCGGCAAGAAGAGCCTGTCGAGCTCGCTGCAGCGCGCCTTCCAGCGGTGGCTGAACAGGGCTTCGCCCGAGAAGCTGCTGTCGGCATCGATCGGTCACGATCCGAGCCTGCGGGACATCCTCCGCCTGGCGCGGCCCACGCCGGCCGACAACAGCCGCCGTGCGCTCTTCGGCTGGCTGACGGATAAGGATGTGGCGAAATGGGTACCGGCAGGCATGGACGATCTGCCGGAGCAGGTCCAGCTGCTGAAGGCGTTCCGCGCGGCGCAGAACGACGAGCAGCAGATCGCGCTGCTGAAGAAGCTGCACGCGCGGTGGGACTTGCTGGCTGACACGGCCAAGGGGCCGAAGGTCTGGGCAGCGATCGCGCAGACCATGGGCCCCCAGGCACTGCGGATGAACCTGAATACCCTGCAGCGGCACGGCGTGTTCGAGGACACCGGGATGGTCCGGACGGTTGCTGACCGGCTGGCGGATGAGAAAGAAATCCGTCGGTCGCGGCAGTTCCCGTACCAGTACTTCGCGGCGTACCTGAACGCGTCGGACGAAGTGCCGCAGACGATCAAGGCTGCCTTGCACCAGGCGGCGGAAGTCGCGTGCGGCAACGTGCCGGAACATCCGGGACCGGTGGTGATCGGGCTGGACGTTTCGGGGTCGATGCAGTCGCCCGTCACGGGGTACCGTGGCCGCGGAGCAACGACGAAGATGCGGTACGTGGATGTCGCGGCCCTCATGGCGGCGGCACTCCTGCGGCGCAATCCCGACAGCGTGGTCATTCCGTTCGACACGCAGGCGTTCGACGTCCGCATCGATCCGTCCGACTCGATTCTGAGCCTGGCGGACCGGCTGGCGAAGTACGGCGGCGGGGGAACGGACTGCTCGCTGCCGCTCCAGAAGGCGAACGCGAGCTACGCGAAGCGCAAGTTCGCGGGCGTGGTGCTGGTGAGCGACAACGAGAGTTGGATTTACCAGGACCGGGCGTTCGCATTCGGAATGCAGGGCTCGACCGGAGTGATGACGCAGTGGCAGGCATTCGTGAAGAACCAGGTGAAACTGCACGGCAGCGATTTCATCGGTCCGCGACTGGTCTGTATCGACCTGCAGCCGTACCAGACGACGCAGGCGCCGGAGCGGAGTGACATCCTGAACATCGGCGGCTTCAGTGACGCCGTGTTTGAAGTCATCGCCGCCTTCCTCGCCAGCGACAGCAACCGCTTCGTCTCGGAGATCGAGGCGGTGACGTTATAGGCTGGAGACTGTAGGCTGGAGACTGTAGGCTGGAGACTGTAGGGAGTAGACCCCAGGCTTTAGGCTATAGGTAATACAGGGAGGGGCGCCCCTGTCTGTGTACCCCTGCAGTTTCCAGCCTTGTTTCTTCGGTTCGTCAGATTGGCCGATTATATGTGGCTCACCGCCGAAGGCAGAAGATGCCGCATTGTGCATCTGCGTGCGATAAGGCCCTGTTCCACACCGGGGCCGATATCCTCCATCCCCCCCATCCATCCGGCCGCTGAGTTGGCGGAGCGAGCCGACAGGCTTGAGGTAAGAGTCGCCTAGACAGCGGATGTCGGCGGTGCAGCTTCTTATCGCTGCCCGACCCGGGCAGCAAAGCTGAGCGGGTCACCCAGGTGGTCGACTGCGGGAGCCTACGAGAAGGGTGCGCCGGGAATCCGTATTTCCTGAAGCCTGAAGTCTCCAGTCTGAAGCCTGCTCCTACTCCAGTCTCCAGTCTCCGGTCTCCAGCCTGTTCGTCCCCCTGACCGCAAGCCCCCGAAATGATACAATCGAGCCGCGTCTGACCCGGCGGGCGGTTGCCGTGGAGCGTGTCCCCGTGGTCGCTGTGACGGATGAGGTCGCGACTTCTGCGACGGGCGATCGGAGAATCGGAGACGAGTTCCCGTGCGATATCTCGCGGTTGTGAGCGATTACGACGGTGTCATTGCCACGGACGACTATGCGTCCGAAACGGCAATTACGGCCCTGCAGCGTCTGCGGGCATCGGGACGGCGGGCCATTCTGAACACCGGCCGGCGCCTGGAAGAGCTGCTGGCCGTCTTTCCCCACCTCGAACTGTTCGATTATGTCATTGCCGAGAACGGAGCCGTTGTTTACGAGCCGCGGACTCATCGGGAAACATCGCTCGCCTCGCCCCCGCCGCCGGAGTTCATCGAGCGGTTGCGGGAACTCGGCGTGACGCCACTGGACGTGGGGCGGGTCATCGTGGCGACGTGGGTGCCGCACCAGACGGCTGTGCTCCAGGCCATTCAGGAGATGGGGCTGGAGCTGCAGGTCATTTTTAACCGGGACGCGGTCATGGTGCTCCCCGCCGGCGTCAACAAGGCCAGCGGCATGGATTATGTCCTGCGAAAGGCCGGGCTGTCGCGGCACGAAGTCGTGGGGATCGGGGATTCGGAGAACGATCACTCCTTTCTGAATCGCAGCGAATGCTCGGTGGCGGTCGCCAACGCCGTCCCTTCGATTCAGCAGAGGGCAAGCCTCGTCACGCAGAAGCCGAACGGCGAAGGCCTCGCGGAACTGATCGATGAGCTGCTGGAGAATGATCTCTGCCGCACGCACACCAAACTGACGCGAAACCGGCTGCTGATCGGATGTCGCGACGATGGCAGCGAAGTCTGTGCTCCGACTTATGGCCTGAACATTCTGATCGCCGGTCCCTCCGGCAGCGGAAAATCGAGTGTCGCGGCCGGGCTCGTCGAACGGCTCATGGAGCAGGAGTATCAACTCTGCATTGTCGATCCCGAAGGGGATTACGGCACCCTGCCGAACGTAATCACGATCGGCAACCAGAACCATGCGGTCAGTGTGAGCGAAGTCCTGGCGCTGCTCGAAGATCCCACGGTCACCCTGAATGTGAATCTGCTGGGGATTCCCCTCACGGATCGTCCCCAGTTTTTCGGGCAGCTTTTCCCCAACCTCCAGGCGATCCGCACGCGCACCGGCCGACCACACTGGATCGTGCTGGATGAGGCCCACCACATGCTGCCGGGGCACTGGGCACCGCTCGAACTGGCGTTGCCGCACACGCTGGGAGAGACGATCCTGGTGACGGTGCATCCCCATCACCTGGCGGCACCGGTGCTCAATCTCGTCGACATCGTGATTGCCGTGGGGCCGTCGCCGGAATCAACGATTCGCAAGATCGCGGACGTGATTCATCAGCCGCTGGAGTGGCCCGAATCGTGCTCGAACGGGCTGGGGAATGCGGTGATCTGGTTCCCGCGGGAGAATGCCGCCCCGTTTTCGATCCAGGTCACTCCCGGAAGTGCCGAGCGCATCCGCCACCACCGCAAGTACGCGGAAGGGAACATGCGGCACCGCAGCTTCTTCTTCCGCGGTCCGGGAAATCGCCAGAACATCCGCGCGCATAATCTGGCGATGTTCGTGCAGGTGGCCCAGGGAGTCGACGTGGACACGTGGATGTATCACCTGCGGCGCGGCGACTACTCAAAGTGGTTCCGCAGTTCCGTGAAGGACGACTACATCGCGGAACAGGTCGAGCAGATCGAACAGCGACACGACCTCCACCCCGACGAATCCCGCCGCCTCATCTGCAGCCTCATCGAAGCCCGCTACACGCTGCCGGAGTGATAGACTTTAGACTATAGGCTGGAGACTGTAGGCTGGAGACTGTAGGAGTCCAGAGGCGGAGCATTCCCTTCGTACTTCCGTACTTCCTAAAGCCTGAAGTCTAGAGCCTGAAGCCTACCCCTCCCATAGCCCGTGCAGCCGTTCGTTCTCCGGCACTCCCAGGGGGAACTTCCCGCTGAAGGGGTGGTCGGCGATGCCGGCGAGTTCGCGCAGGGCGAGGTGGATGTGTTCGGGGCGGACGCGGATGCCTTTTTCCTTGTCGCAGGCGAGCGTTTGCGGGTTGACGGGGATGTGGAACTGCTGTTCGTCCGTGGCGCCGAGCATGCGGTTCCCCTGGATGCCCGGCCCGAGGAACATGATCGAGCCGATTGACCAGTGATCCTTGCCGTTCCCCTTGTTGTAGGTCGGCGTGCGGCCCATCTCGCTCTGGGCGATGACGACGAGCTTTTCACGGATGCCGAGTTCCTCCGCCCGGCGGATGAGATACGCGATGCCGGCCAGGAACTCGGGGATGAGCCGCATCTGGTCGGGGTCGTTGTTGGCGTGGCTGTCGAACTGCCCGATGGTGAGGTTGGCCGAGACACACACGCCCGCCTTGAAGGAGGCCAATGCGATCTCCGCCTGCTGGGCGAGTCGTTCTTTGGGGATCGAGTCGGGGATATGCTCGGTCACGCGTTCCAGCGCCTTTGAGTTGAACTGGGCCGCGTAAAGCATGTTCTGGGCGCGTTCCACGCGGGGCAGACGCGGCTGGCGATCCGCCGCCATCTTCTGCTCGGTCAGGGTCTGTTCGATGCGGTCGAGCGCGAAGGGGTCGTGATAGGGAGCCCGTGTGTTGCCTTCGACCGAGTCGGCATTGGCAAGCCGTCGCAGCGACGGCAGGTACGGGACACGCGACATGGCGACGAGATTCCCCGTCGCCGAGTAGTTGCCGAACGTCAGGAACGAGATCGGGCAGTCGGGCCCCCGGCAGGCGGCGACGAGGGCCGCGAATGTCGGGTAGGCCATGCTGTCGAGCTTGCCTGTCGCCATGTACCGCGCACCGGGCGAATGGTTGTTCACCGAGTAATCGAGTCCGTTGAAGACGAGCAGCTGGTCGCCGAACTCGGCATAGAAGTCTTCGTTGCTCATCCCTCCCTGGATGTGCTTCGCGGTCGGGGCGAACTTGTGTGCTCCGTGCGTCTGGATGTCGCCTTCCTCATAGAGGCGGTTGATCCCGCCGATCCCTTTCGGGTCCATGAGATAGGTCGTATCCCAGCCCCCCGAGGCATTGAAGACGACATAGTACGGCCCTTCGTAGGGTTCATTCTCGGGAGCGGCACGGGCCGGCTCGGGCCAACGGAAGGGAGCCGCGAGGCCGAGACCGGCCAAGGCGCAATATTTCAGGAAATCGCGTCGCATGTGCCTACTCGTAAAGGAATTCCTGTCGTCGGAGAAGATACGTCAACACGCCTCGCCACGCCCGGACCGTATAGTGTGGATCCGGGGGAGCGTTCTCGATCTGGTTGCGGCAATAGTAGCTCTCGCGCTTGTCGAGTCCCTTCTGTTCGCTCGCTTCGTGCACCAGATCCGCGAAGAGCTGATACGTGCGGTCCACTTCCCCGGAATCGATTGCGTCATTTCGTCCGAGTACCCGCTCGTGCAGATAGACAATGGCCCGCCGGATCGAAGCATCCGCTTCCGGCGAACTGCCGGGCAGCACATCGGGTTCGATCTCGGGAAACAGCAGTCGCTCGGCCGGGGGGCGGACGAAATCACGCAGCGTGTGCCTGCAGGCGACATCGTTCGACAGCGTTCGCTGGATGGATCCCATCGCGCCGCTCGGCTCCGCGGGGCGTTCGGTCACTTCCTGCGAATCGATTGCCCCATAGAGAGTGGCGAACTGATCGCGGAGCTTGCCCCAGCGTTCGCCAAAGATCGCGTTGACCTTCCGCTCGATCTGTTCGGGGCTGAGCAGCCGCACCAGGCCGACGTCGTCGAGTTCGGCAAGCCGCGCGGGATCTTCAATCGCCGTGGACAAGCCATCTGCCCGGTAGAAGTCGGAAACCACCCATTCCTTGAAGGCGACTTTCAGGTTGAAGTCGGCTTCGGCAAATCGGGTCGCGATCCGCTCGACTTCGCGCCGCTGTTCCTCATAAGCACGCCGCTTCGCCGGGTAGAGCGAATCGTCGAGTTCCTTCGGCGGCAGCAGCACCTTGCGACCGGTGAGAATGTAATACACATGCTCGACCATGGTGGTGGCAAAGCGGGGATCTTTCACCGTCCGTTCGCCGAGCCACTGCAGGGCCCGCCAGCGCTCTTCCGCCGGCATCTCTTCCCCTTCGAAGCCGGCCTGGAACATGTCGGTGTACCAGCCCTCCTTGCGACGGCCGAAGACTCCCATCAGGTCGTAATAATCCTGAAAGAGACTGGCGACCGGATCGAGCGACTTGTGACAGACGACGCATTCCGAGGCCTCCATCGTCGGGTTCTCGTATTTCGCCGTCACTGCGGCGGCATCCGACACGCGGGCCGCCAGTTCGAGAGCATCGATCCCCAGGAAGTGCTGATAGTACATCCGGGAGCGGAGCCGGTTCCGGTTTGTTTCCGTCGTCGGGTAGCGTTTGAGATACTGGAACGTGCTCAGAATGCCGGCGTGCGGATAAAAACCGGTCGCCGACTCCTGATTCTGCCCGCGATTGCGGCTGATGAGCGCCTTCAACCGCACCGGGATGTACTCGAAAGGATCGTCCGGGTTCTTGAACTGCGACTTGATCTCGTCGTAGATTCCGTAGCCGCGGGATGTGTACGGCGTGACCATGATATAGTCCGCCGTGATAATCTCGGTGAACGGGCGGTCGTTGCGGACGATATGTTCGATCAGCTTCATCGGCTCGCCCAGCAGGGCGGCGCGATAATCGTCGGCCAGCTTGTAGCGGGCCTTGCGGCGGGCATCTTCATCGGCGATGTGGCTTAGGTCGTGTTTCTGAGTCCAGTGCCGGGTTTCGCTGAAGTGCTGATACGACAGTGCCGACTCGGCTCCGTCCGCATAGCCAACCGTCAGAAAGATATCATTGAACCCTTCACGGAGACGATCGAAGAACGCATCTTCCGTCAGGATCGCATCCATCAGGGAAGGCATCGCGGCGAGTCCCTGGCTGCTGATGGTGTCCAGCTCCGCCTGTGTCGGCAGCCGGCCCGCGAGGGAAAGAGTCACCCGACGAAGCAGACGGCGGTCGTCCAGCATGACCACCCCTTCGAAGAAGGGCGGGGCGTTCTTCGCATCCAGCGTGGCGGGCGCAGTGGGAGGAGCCGACTTCGGGGCGTTCACCTGCCGCACGAACTCCGCGAGGAGACGATAGCCGGTCGAGTCGGCCGGGAGGACATCGGCCCCGCCATGATCGAGTCCGCCGGTGACTTTCACGAGGATGCGGAACTCGTCCTCTTCTTTCTGCTGAGCCATCTTTGTGAAAGCGGCGAGGTTGTGCCGCAGCGCTTCGTCGCGAGCCGCTCCGGTGCTGCGCAGCGGGTCCTTGAGGACGAAGCGGCTGTCCTCGGCGTCGCCTCCGGCCTTGTGACAGTTCACGCAGAACTGAGCGCCGATCTTCGGCCAGACCTCATCGACGAAGTAGCGGTCGAGCGTGCCGACGCACCCGCTGCCGACACAAGGTTTCGCTTCCTGGCCCCACACCGCCGTCGAAAACCAGCAGGCCGCCAGCCAGGTGAGCGCCGCGCGAAGCGGAGCTTTCGAGCAGTCGAAGCGCGACATAGTGGGCTCTCGGAACAAAGGGCCGCGGTGCCAACACGCTCAACGCCGACCGAGAGGGCGCGCGATGCAACCTCCTCTCGCACCGGGCATTATAAGTGGTGCCCGAGAGGGAAACTACAAAATTCGGCCGCGGGCGCCCGCAGGTACGGCAGCGCAGGGCGGAGCGCGCCTGAGGCCCGTGTCCCCTTGGGACGCGGCTGAACTATATCGCCGCGAACCGAACTCCGTTTGATTCGCGCGACTCAGGTTTACTTGGTGCTGGTGGGATTGGCACCGACGCGGATGATCTTCTTTCCGAAGTTCTCGCCGCGCAACAGGCCGATCAATTCGCGCGGGGCGTTCTCCAGGCCGTCCGTGATGTCTTCCCGGTAGGTGATCTCTCCCTCTTTCAGCCAGCGGCTGACGTCCGCCAGAAATTCGGGACGCTGGGCGGCGAAGTCCCAGACGATGAACCCGCGCACGGTGAGCCGCTTGATGAGAATCGTCTGCATCAGCAGCGGCAGGCGGTCCGGCCCGGGGGGAAGATCGGTCGCGTTGTAGTGGGCGATCAGACCGCAGACGGGAATCCTTGCGAAGTTGTTCAACAGCGGCAGCACGGCATCGAACACCGCTCCGCCGACATTCTCGAAATAGATGTCGATGCCGTTCGGACAGGCGGCTTTCAGTCGTTCGGCGAAGTTCGGGTCACGGCGATTGAGGCATTCATCGAAGCGGAGTTCGTGTTTGACGTACAGACATTTGTCTTCGCCGCCGGCGATACCGATGACGCGGCAGCCTTTAATCCGGCCGATCTGGCCGACAACCGATCCGACCGCCCCGGAGGCCGCCGCCACGACCAGCGTCTCTCCGGCTTCCGGCTGCCCGATATTGAGCAGCCCGGTATAGGCGGTGAGGCCCGGCATGCCGAGAACACCGAGACTGTACGAAATCGGCCCGAGCGACGGATCGACCTTGACGATCCCGGCCGCGTCCGCGACGCCGTACTCCTGCCAGCCGATGTAGGCGACGACGATTTCCCCGGGACTGATCCCCGCGACTTTCGATTCGACGACTTCGCAGACAGCGCCTCCTTCCATCACCGCTCCGATTTCCACCGGCGCAGCATACGAAGGCCCGGCATTCATCCGGCCCCGCATGTAAGGATCGAGCGACAGGTAAATCGTCCGCAGCAGCACCTGCCCCGGCCCGGGAACGGGAATGTCACTCTCGACGATCTGGAAATTCTCGGGGACGGGCTCGCCGGTCGGACGGCTGGCGAGAAGGACCTGACGATTCCTGGCAGCCATGCGTTCTGCTCCCTGCATTCTCTGAATGAACTCGCGCGTTCTCTCTTGCTGACTGTTCTGCTGTACCACCGGGCAGAGAACTGCACTTCGCGGACCAATTCGCCATGCGTGCAAGGCAGTGCATCGGGGGGGCTTCCCGGAAGAGCGCTCCCCGATTCGCCCCCGCCCCGTTCCTTGCGGATTCCCTTGCTGTTGAAGGAGCAAGGGGAGCAATGGGGTGCCAGCGGGCAATCGCGGCGAATGACCACGCGGGGAACGACTCACGCATCGGGTACGGCTGCGGATGGATGTCATTCCGGCAGACTGAGTGCTGCTGAATCAGGTTCGACCACGGTTTCCCCCGACAGATTCCCGCATCGACAATGCGCAGAACCGCCGATCCGGGGGGGCTGGTCTTTCAGGATGGGGGCATGCGCGACGAAGGGGACCGGGCTGGCCGGTCCGGGGAGGGGCTGTACACGCCGTTTTCCGCAGGCGATGATGAACTCGCCATGTCAACTGTTCGGGCGCAAGTCAGCGCATCTGAGATCAGGCAAATCAGCAAAGAGGTCAGGAGATCAGTTGTCCTGCCGGAATGCGATCATTGGTCTCGGGATCCTCACGGTTGGCCTGGCCATCATCGCGGCATGGTCGACAACCACGCTGGCTCTGACGCAAATCCGGTTTGCGTTCGCAGAAGACCAGACCCGCACATTCGAACTCCTGCGCCGCCAGGCACTTGAATCCGGAACGCAGGGCGCACAAGAGTCCCTGCAGGGCCTGATCGACTACTACCCCTCCGGCTCCAAACAGGCAGCCGGTTCCCAATGGGATTCAATCGTCGAACGTGCCCGCGCGAGTGCCATCGAAGACGTAAAGCGGTACCTCGAACTCCTCGCCGACCGAGGCAGCAAATGACCGAGGAAACGGATATGGGGACGGTAGGTGATGGCGACATGCTTACCCGTGATCGCCGTCCGGACCACCGGCCCGGGCAGCGTGTGCTGCGAGCGGGACAGATTGCCCCGCAGACTTCTCCGGGTAGAATGTACGTCAGACTGCCACACACAGGTACGGCGGGAGGAATCATGTCATCGACCAGAGCAGACGCCCGGATCAACGTACGTCTTCCGAATGAGCTCAAGCAGACGATCGAAGAGGCGGCCGCCGCTCTCGGCCAGTCGGTCAGTGATTTCGCGGTCTCGACGATCGTACGGGAGGCGCGTCAGATTCTGCAGGAAGCCCGGGTGACCCGTCTCTCCAACCGGGACCGGGACCGGTTCCTGGCCGCTCTGGATGCGGCGGACGCTCGCCCCAATGCGGCCCTCAAGGCGGCTGCCAGACGATACCGGCAACGTCATGCCTGATGCCGCACGGTCACGCTGGACCATCGAACCCTTCGACCGGAACCGGCACGACCGGTCTGGCTTCGATTGCGGCATTCCCCTTCTCAACGAATGGCTGACGAAGCAGGCCGGGCAATTCGAAAAGAAGGATCTGGCCCGGGTTTACGTGCTGGTCGCCGAGGGGGAAACAACTGTTAAAGGCTATTACGCCCTTTCCTCTCACACCGTCGCTTTTGAGGCTCTGCCGGAGGACCAGGCGAAAGGACTACCCCGGATCGACCTGCCGGTCGTCCTGATCGGCAGACTGGCGGTGGACCGCTCTCTTCAGGGGCAGCACCTCGGCGAGTACCTGCTGATTGACGCTCTGCGTCGGGCCGAATATCTGGCCGGCAAGATCGGCGTCCGGGCGGTCGAGGTTCACGCGATCAATGACGCCGCCCGAAAGTTCTATGGAAAGTACGGTTTTCAGTCCCTCCAGGACGATCCGCAGCACCTGTTCCTGCCGATGAGCGTTATTCGGAAACTCAAACTGCCGCCGCTCTAGCTAGTGCACTCTGCCCGGGCATTCCCACATCCGGATCGGAAATCAGCGGCCGCAAGCAGGATCAACCTCTCTTCAATCTGGAGTGGACTTCCTCCAGGGAGAGACTTCAGTGGCCGCTTCCGGGCGAAGGCGCATTCCGCCAGACAATCCGAGCGGATGCTCGACATGGAGGGTGGCGATCACCGCCTGAAAAATACGCCCGGAGGGATTCGAACCCCCGACCGACGGATTAGAAATCCGTTGCTCTATCCTGCTGAGCTACGGGCGCGTGTGTGCTGGCGGAACGACCCCGTGGTCGGGGGAGAGGTTCGCAGCGGTGGCGAATTGCCGGATCGAACGGCCAACTCGACCAGAATACCACAACCTCTGGGGACCACAAGCCTGCCCGCGGGATGCAAAGAGTGGCGGCGGTACCGGCCGGCTGCGGGTGGGGACGGTCTGCGCCGGCGGCGGAGAGCTGATGACACGGTCGTTTGTGGTCGCTGCGCCGGGCTGGCGGAGCGGATGCTGGAGAGGTGAAATTCGCGGAAAATGGAAAGTGCTTCGGTTCTCGCGAGCGGGTAAAATCGCTCGGGGATACGCGGTGTCTGCGCTGGTCCGGGGTGAGTCCCGGAGCGATGGCGGTTGCGCGGCCTGTTCTGTACGCCGGTTCTCAGCCTCCTCATCGGGAGCAGTGACAATGTGCGGCTCACACTCGCGGCGGCGGTTTCTGAAGGCGGGGTTGAGCCTGGGCGGGCTGGTGCTCGCGCCGCAGTGCTTTGCGGCGGGAGAGGGGGGCCGGTTGCCGCGGGTGTCGCTGGTGGTGCTGAGTGATACGCATCTCGGCTACCAGGGTAAAGAGCGGGCCGCGGAGCAGTGGGAATTGACCGCGACCGAGGTCAACAAGGTCCCGGCGGATCTCGTGCTGCATCTGGGCGACATCGTCGATGGCGGGCGCGAAGAGCAGTATCCGGTTTATCTCAGGACGCGGGGCAAAATCGACAAGCCGGTTCACGAGATCCCCGGCAATCATGACCCGGCAGAGCTCTTCGAGAAGTACATCCGCAAGCCGATCGCTACGGTGGTCGAGCACGAGTGGTTGCGGTTGCTTCTCCTCGGAAACGCCCGCCGGGAGTCTCACGATGGTTTCCTGTCCCCGGCTCAGCTTGCGTGGATCGAAGCGCAGAGCCGCGAGGCAAAGCAGGAGAACCGGTACGTTGCGCTTTGCATGCACGTCCCCGCGCACACGAATCGGCACCCGGATCGGGGCTGGTACATCAAGCCGGAGCACGGCCAGAAGGAACTTTACGAGATTGTCGCCCGGCACCAGGAGCGGATTCTCTGTCTGATGCACGGGCACTTTCACAACGGCATTCGCGGCTGGGACGACCACGCCCCGGTTCACGAGGTCGTCTTTCCCTCGGCCCTCTACAACAAGACCCGTCGTCTCGAAGAGCAGATGGCTCCGGGCTACAACCTCCCCGAGTTCCGCCCCGGCTTTACGTCGCTGGTGATCGAGCGGGGCGTCATGCGGTTGCGCTTCCATCCGCTCGGTGCCGAACCATCGGTGGAAAAGTCGCTGTCACTCGCGCAGTTGCGGTAGTGCCGGGATGAAGCGAAGCGGCGATCGCCCGCAGCATCCCTGATCGTTCTTCTCTCCACTTTCCCTCGTCTCCTCTCTGACCCTCCTCTCTCGTCGGCAGGTGTCCAATGAGCAGTTCGCTGGAGTTCGACAGGCTGTGGGATTATTCGAATCCCGCCGAGAGCGAAGCGAAGTTCCGCGAGGTATTGCCGGCGGCGAGAATGCAGGGGCGCTCGTGCGAGCTGCAGTTGCTGACGCAGATCGCCCGCGCGCAGGGGCTGCAGCGGAAGTTCGATGAGGCCCATGCAACGCTCGACCCGGTCGAAGCCGCCCTCGAGCGGGAACCTGCGGTCGTGCGGGTTCGCTACCTGCTGGAGCGGGGGCGGGTGTTCAACTCGTCGAAGGCTCCCGACCGCGCCCGGCCGCTGTTTGAACAGGCGTGGGAGGTCGCCCGGGAAGCTCGTGAAGATTTTTACGCCGTCGATGCTGCGCACATGCTGGCGATCCTTGCTGCTCCCGAGGAGGCGCTGCGGTGGACGGAAGAAGCGCTGCGGCTGGCGGAAGCGAGCCGCGACGAGCGGACGCATGGCTGGCTCGGGCCGCTCTATAACAATCTGGGCTGGACGTACTTCGACAGCGGCAACGTCGAGCGGGCGCTTGAGCTTTTCGAGAAAGCGCTCGCGTTCCGCGAATCACGCAACCAGCCGGAACCGACTCAGATCGCCCGCTGGTGTGTTGCCCGGGCGTTGCGGGCTCTCGGTCGCGTGGAAGAAGCCCTGACGATCCAGCAGCGGATCCTCCGCGAATGCGAAGCGGAGGAGCGCAAGGATGGCTTCGTCTTCGAAGAGCTTGCCGAGTGCTCTCTCGCCCTCGGCAGGACGGACGAAGCCCGCGGATACTTTGCCGCCGCTTATGCCGAGCTTGTGAACGATCCGCACTTCGTCGCGGACGAACCGCAGCGGCTTGCCCGGCTGCGAGAGCTGGGGGGCATCGAAGACTGAGGCCGTCGCCAGCGATGGGCCAGCGGTGTTTCAGGCGAGTTCCATGATCGGGCTGCCCGAGGGAAGCACGGTCAAAGGACGCCCCGCGCTGTTGATGTACTGCTTCTCGGTATCGACTCCCAGGAAGCGGTACATCGTTGCCAGCACGTCCTGCGGCGTCTTCGGGTTGTCCTTCGGGAAGGCTCCCTTGGCATCGGAGGAACCGACCACGCGGCCACCCTGGATCGGCCCGCCGGCGAGCGCTGCACTGAAGACGTTCGGGTAGTGGTCGCGGCCGGCGTCGCGGTTGACCCGCGGCGTACGGCCGAATTCACCCCACGCGACGACGAGCGTCGATTCCAGCAGGCCCCGCTGGTCGAGATCCTCGATGAGGGCTGTGTAAGCCTGATCCCAACGCGGCAGGAAACCACGCCGCAGCGAATCGAAGCCGAGGACGTGCGTATCCCACCAGCGGAGATCGACCGTCACCAGCCGCACGCCGGCCTCGACAAGTCGCCGGGCGAGCAGCATCCGCTGTGCCCAGTTGGGAGCACCGCAGCGATTTGACGCGCCGGGATCAAAGCCGGGCATGAAGCCGTACCGCTCGCGGATCTCCTGCGGCTCGGCATCGAGATCGAACGCGGCACGCGCGGCGGGAGAGGTCACAATGCCCCACGCCTGCTCCTGGAAACGGTCCATCGCTGTCATCTGCCCGCGCGCATCGACACTCCGGCGGAGGGTGTCGAAACCGTTCAGCAGCGAGCGGCGATTCTCCAGACGGTCGAGCGAGACTCCGTCCACCAGCTCGAAGTTCGGCACGCTGAAGGGGCCGGGATTGGCCGGGTCGGCAAGCGTCTCGAACGGTTTGTAAGCGACGCCGAGATAGGCCGAGTTCGTCCCCGGCACCATCCGCGGAATCATCACATACGCGGGGAGCGTCGGATTCAGATGCCCCAACTGTTCGGCGACGATCGAGCCGCAGCTGGGCATCACGTTCTCATCGGCCTTGCCGGGAGCGGCCGGGTAGCCGGTGAAGCACAGCTGGTCTCCCGACGAGTGCCCCGCATCGGTGTGATAGAGGCTGCGGACGATCGACCACTTGTGCATGATCCCCGCGGTCTTGGGGAGCATGTCCGAGATCTGGATGCCCGGCACGCTGGTCGACATTGTCCCGAACTCGCCGCGATACTCTTCCGGGGCTTCCGGTTTGGTGTCCCACATGTCGATGTGGCTGGGACCGCCGCGCATCCAGAGGATGATGACTGAGCGGTCCCGCTGTGCGCTGTTGCCGGCTTTCGCTTCGTGCCGGAGCAGGTCAGCGAGGCCGAAACCGGCCGAGCCCAGGGCCCCGATCTTGAGGAACCCGCGGCGATTGAGCATCAGATTGCGAAACTCAGCACATCCCGTCCGTCGAGCATCAGAAGGGCTCATGATTCTTTCTCGCGAGAATCGGGCGTGACCAGATCGATCGGCCGAGACGATCGTGCGGGCCGTCAGTGTTCGCGCAGGATTTTCGTACGCGCAGGCAAGTCTGCCGGCGGGAGCGGTCGTGGCGCAGGCAGCCGGGAGGCATCGTCGGTGCAGCCCTGAATTCTATCGGATCAAAAAATGCCGATCAATAGAATCCTTGATGGATGCCGGTTTTACCTGCCGGTGGATCAGTCCCACGCGCCGAGCCGCACATCCAGGGCGATCGAGTGCCCGTCCCGCAGCAGTTCCATGCGGACCGAATCGCCCGGCTTCCGGGCGCCGATCAGCGCGACAAGCTCATAGAAATCGGGAACCCGCTTGCCGTCGATCGAAAGCAGCAGATCGCCGGGGCGAATCCCCGCCCGCTCCGCGGCCGAGTGCGGCATGACGAGGTCGACGCGGCAACCGGTCGCTCCATACAGGGGAGCCGCCCCGATTCCCAGCAGGGCATTCCCGGGCCGCTGAATGACGAGGCTCGGCAAGGCCTGCTGGAGTCGCGCGACCGCCTCGTCGGAAACATCCACCTTGCCCAGCAGCGTCAGTACCTGCAGTGAGGGAAGGCGATGCAGCACTTCCAGGTCATCATCGGTGGCGTCGGTGTCCGACAGGTCGACCTTTACCACCTCGTCGAAGAGCGATCCTGTCGAGGTGTCGAGCAACTCGCTGAGGAAGTGGACGACCGGATGCGGGGTGCCTTCGCGGATCTGCACGCGACCGCCGAGCGAATGAATCCGCCGGATGGCCGACTGGGTGCGCTCGTAGGGGATCCCGATGCGCAAGGCGGTGGCGACGGTGGCGAAGGCGAGCACGCCGACCAGCAGCCACCCGGGATGCGGCACGCGTCCCCGCGCGGGGGCGGTCGAACTCACGACGGGCTCCTGGCTTTCCATCACCGACCTCACACTCCGATACCGCCGAACGCCCCCGGCGTGGCCAATCGTCTCCGTGCCTCACCCGGTCATTATACTGGCAGGATTTGCGGGGAGGGAACAGCGGGACGGAGAAGCACGTGGGGTGTGCGGTGGGACTCGTCGAAAAGCGAGGGGAATCAGTTATTGCGGGAGATTTCAGATGCCGTCGCCGCCGGTGAATTCGCTGGCGAAGACTTCTTCGTGGCGGACGGGGGCGCCGGCGAAGACGGTGGCGAGATCGGCCTGGTCCATCCGCCGGGCCGTGTAGTTGCGGATGTCGAGGAGCACGCGGCGGAAGCGGCAATGCGGTTCCTGCGAGCAGGGCTCGTAGTGGCTCGTCGAGACACATCCGATGGGGGCGAGAATTCCGTCGAAGTGCCGGACGACTTCCCCCATGGTGATCTCTTCGGGCCGCTTGCCCAGCTCGAAACCGCCAATCCGCCCGGGAATACTGCGAACCCACCCCTTGGACTTCAGATCGAGCATGATGTGCTCGAGGAACCGCCGCGGAACATCATTCCGCTCGGCGAGTTCGCGGATCGAGATCGGGCCCTGGCCGTAGTGTGCGACCAGAGTAAAGAGCGCCCGCAGGGCGTAGTCTGATTTGCGTGACAGTCGCATCGACTCGCAGTCCGCAAGATCTGTATGTATTCACGACGTACTTAGTCGGAGAATACCGGTTGAACAGGCGGGCTGTCAAGCAGGGGCTGTTCGCATCTTCTCAGCGGCAGGGGAGTTCCGGAATCTCGGGAAGTGAGGGCGAAGTTCCGGAGGCGTTCAACGAGTGCGGTGCACGCGCCGCCGTTCGGTGCGGTCAATCTGCACGACGACTCCATCCTGGACGATCACCGTCACCTGTCCGAACTGGAGATCCTCAAGGGCATCCTGAATCTGTTTGAGACTTGCCGACAGGCGGCGGTGATCGTCGTGAGGAAGGGAAGTCTCGCCTGCAAAGTCAGTCTTCATGATAGAGAATCCCTTGGGGATGGCCGTTTGAACTGCCCGTGGTTGCATACGGAGGGCTATAGAGAGTTGGTCGGCGGAAACACGACGCCGCCATGAAATAAAAATCACGATAACAGAGATGATATATATGTCTGTGGTTCGCGCCTGTCAATTGGAAATCGGGGCGATAAGACAGAAACCGAGGGCTGTTCGGAAAATGACGGGTTTTCTGCTTGACATTCGCCAGCCAAATGCCGAATATAAAATCACGACTCAGTTGGTGGTTGTTCTGGCGGGGCCAGACACCTCACCGTTTCTGTCGCATCGCTGACTGGACCCCCGGAGGCATGCGCGTTGACTCCTGGAGAGTCCCGATGCGTCCCATGATCGTCCAACCTCACCCTCTGTCTGCGAGCCTCGTTCCGAGGATCGCCCCCTCTCCCGCTCGTCCCGGTGGTGCCCGGAGTTCGCTCCGCGGCGGCCGCACGGAGGGGCCACACTGTTGTCCGGCCTGTCTCTGCCGTTGTCGCTGTCGTCTGCAGTGACTTCGACCGTCCCCGCGGGGGCGGTCTGCTTTCGGATGCGTCAGCCTTCGCCGCGGACGTCGTAAGTGCCGCGGCACCATCCCAGGTTACAGCAGAACAGGGTGTCACGCGTTCTCTTCGTGAGGCTCAACGTACGCGCTTCCCAGCCAAAGGGAGCATTCGCGTCTGATGGCTTTCGAAGAATCTTCGCGGGCCAGTTTCCCGGCCAACGTGTTACGTGCCGGGACTCCGGAACAATTCTTAGTTTTTCAATTCAACGGATGTCGGGAGATGATGATGCGGCGAATTGACAGTGTGCGGAAGGGTTTCACGTTGATTGAGCTACTGGTGGTCATTGCCATCATCGCGGTCCTGATCTCACTGCTGCTGCCTGCCGTGCAGCAGGCGCGGGAAGCGGCCCGGCGCACCCAGTGCCGGAACAATCTGAAGCAGTTGGGACTCGCGCTTCATAATTATCACGATACGTTCGCGACGTTTCCTCCGGGAGACCTGTACGAGCAGGGGGAGCTCGGGACCACAAACATGGCGGGCTGGGGCTGGGGAACGTTTCTGCTCCCGGCGCTCGATCAGGGGCCGCTTTACAACAACCTCTCGCCGGGCACCCGTTCGCTGCATGTGTTGTTGCAGGATGCCTCGTTGCGGTCGCTCGTGCAGACGCCGCTGACCGTCTTCCGCTGCCCCAGCGATGATGTCCTCGAGCTGAACAAGGACCGCAAGTTCACGAATGCCGAATACGGCAACATTGCCGCGGGGACATCCAGTTATGTGGCGAACGCGGGGACCCGCTGGTCGACCGCGAATCAGTGGATCTCGAACGGTCGCGATCCGTGGGGAGTGATCTTTGCCAGCAGCCGGATCCGCATCTCGGACATCACCGACGGAACGTCGAACACGTTCCTCCTCGGCGAGCGCGAGTCGAATGACGGCGCGGGCGTGTGGGTCGGCACGCGGAACTACAACGGCACCGGAAACGTCGGGCTTCCCATGAACCTGGCGATCACGGCGGCGAAGCTGAACTCCGGACTGCCGACCAACACCGAGTGGGATTACTTCAGCAGCAAGCATGAAGGGGGAGCTCACTTCCTGTTTGCGGACGGACGCGTGCAGTTCATCAGCGAGGCGATTCATTTTGATTCGACCTCGGCGGATGTGGCGAATGTGACCAGCAGCATCGGGGCGTTTCAGCGTCTCAGCCGTCGCAACGACGGGCAGGTGGTCGCCGACTTCTGACAGCAGCCGGTGGTGGAGCGGTCTCGAAGAAGCAGTGCCGCCACCAGGCTTTTCCTTCTTTCCTGAAACCCCTGAATGGTCCTGGACCCAGGAGTTCGACAGCATGAGTCTTGGATTCGTCCCGGCATCGGACAGCACGGCACACGAGCGGTTTCGCCCGTCGTGGCGGCGGCTGCGTGCGGCGGCTCTCACCTCGGGAGTGCTGCTGGCGGCCGCCGGATGCGGAGGCAGCGGCCTTCCTCTGGCGAGCGTGTCGGGCCGCGTGACGCTCGATGGGCAACCGTTGCCGGACGCGGTTATTGAGTTCCAGCCGGCGGGGGGTGGAGCTCCCTCGTACGGGTTGACCGACAGCGAGGGCCGCTACGATCTGCAGTTCTCGCGCCATCAGCCCGGCGCGCTCCCGGGCGAACACAAGGTCCGGATTCGCACCGCCCGCGCCGGGGTTGATGAACAGGGCAACGAAGTTCCTCTCCCCGAGAAAATTCCGGCTCATTACAATGCCCGCACCGAACTGACTGCGACCGTTGACGACAAAGGCAGCAAAATCGACTTCGAGCTGGAGGGGGCCCGCCAGTCGGCATCACGGACGCGTTGACTGCAGGCTCACACCTCGAACAGGTCGTTGATCTCCACACATCCTCACGGAAGAGATGTTATGTCGAGTTGTTGTCTTTCGAGGCTCCAGCCGGAGTCGCGGGCGCAGTACGGAAGTTCGCAGCACGGAAGTTCATGGTCGCGGTTCGGTGTCCTGGGGCTGGTGGCGAGCGTCGTCCTCGCAACAAGTTACCCGGAAGGCAGAGCCCAGGCACAGACGCCTGCGGGATTTGAACCGAGGCCGTTTGCGGAGGCTCCTTCCCCCGATCCTCAATCCTCTTTAATACCGCTCGAAGCTCCGGGCGGAGCCGAGTCGTCAGCGGATGAAGTCACGATTTCCGCCGAGGAGTTCCAGAAACTTCTCGAGCGGATTTCGGCGCTGGAAGAGCGTCAGGCGGAGGCAGGGAAGGAAGCGAAACCCGCCCCGAAACTGGAGCCGACCCCTCCGAAATCGTGGTTCGAGCTGACGAAGGAGAAATGGAACGTCAAGCTGGGAGGACACGTGCAGGGAGACTACGTCATGTGGCCGCGGGCCAGCGACGCCATTCCTTCGCAGAACTATTTTGAGTTCCGCCGACTGCGGCTGCTTGCCGACGGTGAAGGTTACGGCGTTTATGACTTCCGGATTCAGATCGACCTCGAACCTGAAGCGGAGGAAGAGGTCAACACGCCGGTCGCGGTGATCAAGGATGCCTACCTGACGATCAAGGAAATCCCTGTATTGAACCGCGTCCGCTTCGGCAACTTCTTCGTTCCGTTCAGTCTCGAACAGGTGACGAACGACACGAACAACATCTTTCTTGAGCGTTCGATTCCGACGACGGGTGTCTTCGCTGCCGACCGCGAAGTGGGAGTGGCGACGTATAACATTAACGAGGCCCAGGACATTACCTGGACCTTCGGGATGTTCTTCGACAGCATCAGCGAAGCGCTCAAGGAGCGGGTGGACGACAATCAGGGGTATCGCCTCTCCGGTCGGCTCACCTGGCTTCCCTATTACGATGAATACTCGGAAGGGCGCTATCTGTTCCACACCGGCGTCGGCATCCTCTACACCGACGATCACGACAATCGCGTCCGCTTCCGCGCGCGGCCGGAGATTCACGAAGGACCGCGGTTGATCGACAGCGGAGTGCTCGACGCCACCAGCTACACCTCGGCGAACGTCGAGCTCGCGACCGTCTGGGGATCGTTCTCCGTGCAGAGCGAACTCTTCGTCACCTGGGTCAACCTGGCGAATGACGGGCCGACGGATCTGTATGGCGGCTATCTCTACGGCAGCTACTTCCTCACCGGCGAGTCGCGCAAGTACGAACGGTTTGGACAGCACGGCGCGCAGTTCGGACGGAACGTGCCCGACAGGAACTTCTTCCTCGTTCCCGGCTGCCATGGCCCGGGCGCCTGGGAGCTGAAGGCCCGCCTGGGGTACCTTGATCTGACCTCCGTCGACAGCGGGCAGTACCACGACCTCACCGTGGGGGCGAACTGGTACTGGACGGACCGCATTCGCGTCATGTTCGACTGGATTCACCCGGTCACCACGTCCGCCACGACCTACGGCAAGACCGATTCCGACATCCTCGGCCTGCGCTTCGACTTCAACTTCTGAAAGCGTCGGCCCGGAGAAGCGCGAAGGTGCCGTCCCGCGAAAAGCGGCGGCACCTTCGCCTCTTGGGCGCGGGCACGAGGCGACTCCTGCACGACCTGCACTTCGCCGCCGTCCCGGCTTGCCGTGCTCTTGTAGACGGTCATGTCCACGTTCTCGGAGACGAACTTCACCGCGCCATCCGCCACCAGAAAATGTGCTCCCTGTTCGTGGGCGCTGCCAAAGCTTCGGCAGCAGCCGGGCGATCAGCATCGCGATAATGGCGATGACAACCCGCAGCTTGACGAGAGTAAAACCTTCCCGCCTGGGCCGGCTGATGATTCCGCTCAATGTCTCTTTCGCTTTTCGCGCGTAGTGGGCGGAGAGCAAAGCTTTTTCCAGCAGGCCCCGAGCAAAAAGTGGAAGATCGCCACCGGATGGCCGGCCTCTCGCGATCATCCCCGCACAGTTCCTGGCTGGCTGCCTGCGGGGACGGCGGGATCAGGTGCGATTCAGCCGGGGTTCTAAGGAATTGCGGAATTTTGCTTGACAACGTGGCGTCCGATTCCGATTATGTAACCACGACTTTGTTGGTAGTCATTCAGCCGTTGCTGAAGATGATATCCACCGCGTCGCATTGCTGACTGGACCACCGGAGGCATGCGTGTTGACTCTTGGAGAGTCCCGATGCCCATCTCTTTTTTCCCGGTCCCGCATGCTGCCGCCAGCTCCGCTGCGGCGTCTCCCGCTCCCAGGTGCAGTTCTCGAAGTCTGCGCCCGGACTGTCTGTCCGCAGGAGCCTGTTCTTTCAACGGCCGCTGTTGTTGCTGTCCGCCGCTGTGATCCCCGTCGGTTGACGTGTCTGGTGCCGCTGCATGGCTGTGCCGGGTCAACGTCGCCATCCCCGCGGGCGTTCCGCGCGTCCTGCACCCTTCCCGTTCAAGGATGAACTGGCGGGAACACATCGGTGTGGCGCGGCCGGTTGAATCGAGAGGCGATTTGCCTCGACGACATGCCTGCTGGCTTCCCGACCGTGACCGACAGCGTTGACACCTTCCTCCGCCTTGCTGCGGCAACGTCAACCGGGGGCGGACCTCAGCAACGCACGGCGGACAGTTTCGCGAGCCCATTCACCAGCGGCAACACAGCACACACGCACACACTCATACACACAACTCTCAGCGATCACCCTCAAACTGCTCTCAGGAACGTCGATCATGAAACGAGTGCGTATTTCTCACCGGATACCGGCCGCACTGCTTGCGACGGCAGTCGTCCTTCTCCCGGCGGTGTCGGTCCGAGCCGACGACGCCGCGGCTCTTGAGTTCTTCGAGAAAAAGGTCCGGCCCGTGCTGGTGAGCAACTGCTACACCTGCCACTCGGCCGAGACCAAGCCGAGCGGCGGCCTGCGCGTGGACGACCGTCACGGCCTGCTCGCGGGAGGAAACCGGGGGCCGGCCGTCGTGCCGGGCGATCCGGACAAGAGCCTGTTGCTGCGGGCGGTCACCCACACCGACAAGCGGCTGAAGATGCCGCCGGAGCAACCACTCACCGAAGAAGAGATCGCGGTGCTCAAGGTCTGGATCGAGAACGGTGCCGTCTGGCCCGCTCCGAAGATTCCCGCTGACCTGCAGAAGCCGAAAGAGGAGTACGAACAGCTGCGGCGCGAGCACTGGGCCTGGCAGCCGCTGTTGAAGGCCGCGGTGCCCGAGGTCCAGGACACCGCCTGGCCGCGCGACGAACTCGATCGGTTCATCCTGTCGCGACTCGAGCGGGAGGGACTCGCCCCGGTCGGCGATGCCGATCGACGCACGCTGATTCGCCGGCTGACCTTCGATCTGACGGGTGTGCCCCCCACGCCGGACGAGGTGGACGCGTTCGTCAACGATCAGTCAGTCAACGCCGTCGAAACGGTCGTCGATCGCCTGCTCGCGTCGCCGGCCTTTGGCGAGCGGTGGGGGCGGCACTGGCTGGATGTCGCCCGCTATGCCGAGTCGACCGGCTCGGCTCGCAACCTCCCGTATCCGCATGCCTGGCGGTATCGGGACTATGTGATCGACGCCTTCAACAAAGACAAGCCGTACGACGATTTCATCCGCGAACAGATCGCCGGCGACCTGCTTCCCGCTGAGTCCGAGGAAGAGCGGCGCGAACATCTGATCGCCACCGGTTTCCTTGCGCTGGGCGTGAAGGATGTCAACCAGCGGTTCAAGGTCCGGTTCATCATGGACAATATCGATGAGCAGATCGATACCGTGACCCGCTCGGTGCTCGCGTTGACGGTCAGTTGCGCCCGTTGCCACGATCACAAGTTCGATCCAGTTCCGACCTCCGATTACTATGCCCTCGCCGGCATCTTCCACAGCACCGACCATTGCGCGGGGCTGCGGAACCAGATGGGAGGGAGCGGGCTGGCGTATTATCAGCCGAACCTGCTTCTCGTTCTGCGGGAAAGTGGCGAACCGACCCCCGAAATGGCCGAGAAGATCGAAGCGGCGAAGAAGGCCGTGCAAGAGGCACGGGCCGAGTTCGAGCGGCTCCGCGACAGCAAGGAGGGGGGCGAAAAGACGAAGAACGGAAGGCCCAAACGTCAGGTCGCCCGCCAGAAATGGAATCGACTGCAGGCCGAGCTGACCGCGCTGACCGATCCCGCTTCGATTGGTGAAGTGGCGCTCGGTGTCCGCGAGGCTGCCGTGGTGGGAGACACCGAGATCCGCCTGCGGGGTGAAGCCGAGAAGCTCGGGCCGGTGGTCCCGCGCGGGTTCCTCAGCCTGCTTGAGATCCCGGATGCCCGCCCGGTCAATCCGCAGCAAAGCGGCCGGCTCGAACTGGCCGAGTGGCTCACGAGCCCGCAGAACCCGTTGACGCAGCGCGTGATTGTCAACCGCGTGTGGAAGCATCTCTTCGGCCGCGGCCTGGTAACGACCGTCGATAACTTCGGAGTTACCGGCGACACGCCGACGCACCCCGAACTGCTCGATCATCTCGCCACGCGATTCGTCGCGGATGGCTGGTCCATCAAGCGGCTGGTGCGCACGATCGTGCTCAGCCGGACCTATCAGCTCAGCTCCGAAACGGGCGCGTCGCAACGGTCTGTCGATCCCGATAACCGGCTGCTCTGGCGGCACAGCCCGAGGCGGCTCGATGCGGAAGAGATTCGCGATGCGATGCTGGCGTCAGCGGGCGTGCTCGATCAGCAGCGTCCCCACGGATCGCCGGCTCAGGATCTGAAGGTCATCGAGCTGCGAAACAACGGTCCCGAGGCGACGCGACTGGCGAACGCCGCGGCCTCCAGCCGGCATCGCAGCGTCTACCTCCCTCTGCTGCGGGGACTGACCCCCACGTCGCTCGAAGTCTTCGACTTTGCGGAGCAGGGGCTTGTCACCGGCCAGCGCGACACCACAACCGTTGCTCCCCAGGCGCTCTATCTCCTGAACGATCCGCTCGTGCGGTCGCTGTCAGAGACGCTTGCCCGACGCCTGCTGCAACACGAGGAGCTCGACGATGCGGCTCGAATCGGCCTGGCCTGGCGTCTCACCCTGCTGCGTTCACCGTCGAGCGCTGAGGTCGAACGGACCCGGTCATTCCTCGTCGATTTCGAAGCGGCGGTCGCCGCGATTCACCAGTCACCCGATGTTGCGATCGCGTCCCGACCAGCGCCGGTCGAGACCGCGGTGGTGTCCACCGCGTCCGTTGCTGATCCGGAGAATCCCGATGATCCGGTCGAAACCGCCGACCCCGTGGAAGAGTCCCCGGCGGTGCCGTCCGAGCCGCGGACTGCGGCCTGGGCCGCGGTCATTCAGTCTCTGCTCGGCAGCGCCGAGTTCCGGTACCTCCAATAAACCGCGACCCGTTCGCGCGACATTCCCTCATTTCCGTTCAATCCAGAATTCATCCAGAAGGATTTTCGATGTCCACCAATCTCGCTTTCCCCTCGACAGGCCCGTTGACTCGTCGCGATGTTCTCCGCTCGGCGGGGGCCGGTTTCGGATTCTTCGCCCTGAGCGGTTTGCTCGGTCAGAACGCTTCCCGGGCGGCCACCGCCGACTCGCCCGGTCCGCTTTCTCCCAGGCCGCCGCACTTCACTCCCAAAGCGAAGCGAATCATCTTCCTGTTCATGCAGGGGGCGACTTCGCAGATGGACACCTGGGAGTACAAGCCGCAGCTTCAGAAGGACGACGGCAAGATGGGCCCGGGTGGGGGCCGGCTCGTCGCGTCGAAGTTCAAGTTCAGCCGTCATGGCGAAACCGGCACCTGGGTGTCGGAACTCTATCCGCACATGGCGAAGCGGGTCGACAAACTCTGCTTCCTTCGCGGTTTGCACACCGATACTCCGGCCCATCCGCAGGCGGTCGTGCAGCTTCATACCGGCACGGCTATCGCGTCGCTCACCCGTCCGTCAATGGGGGCGTGGCTGCTGTACGGTCTGGGGACCGAGAACCAGGACCTGCCGGGATATATCACGATCAACCCGCCGCCCAACTTTGGGGGGGCCGTAAACTATGGCACCGCGTTCATGCCGGCGCATTTCCAGGGAACACGGATCAGCGACAACGGCTACTTGCCAAACCTGAAGGCACAGACTCCCGCCGTGCTTCAACGTCGTCAGCTCGATCTGGTCCAGGCGCTGAATCGCGATTTCGCAACGCAGCCGGGCGCTCCCGACGAGCTTGAGGCCGTGATCCAGTCATACGAGGTCGCCTTCAAGATGCAGGGGAAGGTCCCCGAGCTGCTCGACCTGTCGAAGGAACCGCAATCGGTCCTCGATGCCTACGGAGTGAAGCCCGGGCCGGCCGGCAGCTTTGCCCGGCAGTGCCTCATGGCCCGGCGTCTCAGCGAGGCCGGCGTGCGGTTCGTCGAGATTTGCCATCCGGGGTGGGATCACCACAACAACCTGCATAAGGGGCTGATCGAACGTTCTGCCGCGACCGATCGACCCACCGCCGCACTGCTCGATGACCTCGAGCAGCGGGGACTCCTCGACGAGACGCTGGTCCTTTTCGGCAGCGAGTTCGGGCGGCTTCCGACCGCGCAGGGCGAGGATGGTCGCGACCACAATATCACCGGCTACCCGATGTGGCTGGCCGGTGCCGGCGTGAAAAAAGGTTTCTCGTATGGTGCGACCGACGAGTACGGCATTCATGCCGTCGAAGGTCGCATGCACACCAACGACCTGCACGCCACCCTTCTCGCGCTGATGGGGCTTAACCACGAACGGCTGACGTACGACTATGCCGGGCGGAGCTTCCGCCTGACGGATGTTGCCGGCCGCGTGGCGCACGAGATCTTCGCCTGAGGGTGCCCGTTTCCGCTGTGACTCGCGCCGGTCGTTACCTCCCACCCGCGGCCGGCGCGAGGTCTTGCCCCGTCCCTGCGGATGCAGTACCTGCCCGGTACTCAACCCGCCTGTCGCGACGACCGGGCCGTGCGACACGAGTGTGAAGACAGCCTCCGGATCACTGTCGCGATGCAGCTCGGCAGCCGCGAACGCGCGCTCACCATGATGCGCTTCGTGATGCCGGAAACGTCGGCCGATGACGCGTGTCTGTACGCCCCTCGTGAAAGGCTTTCAAACGTCCTTTCTCACATCGTCGTTGGCGACCGACTGTCACGCTCGTGACGGTCGCCGCGACCTGTCTCCCTGGAAGATTCCATTGCCCATGTCCCACGATTCTCGACAGTCGTCTGCTGTTTCACCCGCCGCTGCCGCCGCGACTCTCGATCCCGACGATCTGCAGCGGCTGATCGCGGCCCTCAACTCGATCCGGTTCGGCCACATCACCATCGATGTTCAGAACGGGAAGGTCATTCGCATCGACCGGATCGATCGTCGGCGGATCGTGCGCAAATCGTGATTCCGCCCCGTCGGGCCGGCGGTATCGCGGTGGACGAAACTCTCGCGGGCCCAATACACGGACAGCTCGCCCGAGGAGCCCGCGGCCTCCTCTGACCGCCTTCTCGCGCGACGCCGGCACTCAGATGAGCTGCGACGTTCAGAGATGTGAATCTGCCGCGACCTCCCCCCGGAAAACAACACCGCCCGAAGATCACTCGCCCCGCCAGGGGGCAAGAAATCTTCGGGCGGTGGCCGCGGCAGGGGATCCCGCGAGGAAGGCCCCCTTGACTGGCTAGTTCCAGCGGAAGCTCAGAGCGAGGCGGCGAAAACGAACTTCAGCTACGGCCTGCTCGTAGGCGGCCTGATACAGATCCTTCTGCCAGCTCAGCTGACTGGGGCAACAGGCGTGGAGAACCTCGGGGACGGGCGCAAATCCTTGCGGAATCTGCACTTTACGGGTGTGTTTGCGGGTACGGGCGAAGGCCCCACGCATCCGATTCACAGCCATGAATCACTCCCACGTCGTTCCAGAGGTGCTCGAACAGGACCGAAGCAAATAATAACTACTAACTCAGTCGTGTTTAATTTATCGTCCATCGGGCGACTTGGCAAGGAGGATTTACGGGGAAGAATCGCATAATTCCCAAATTCTCCAGCTGTCAGCCCCTGTAACCGGGCGCAGAGACTTCTTGCCAGGAAAGCGATGCCGCGGTATATACAACGCTGAGAGCAGAGTGCCGACCCGAAAACCGGGAGGCCCGCACACACGATTTCGCGTCGCTGACTGGTCAACCAGAGGTAAACGCGTGACCTCAGGGAGACGGCAGGGGGAATTTCCTCTGCCCAGCCGGCGCGGAATGTTTCCGGCCGGCTCGTCCACACAGAAAGAGGAGACTTTCTATGGCGAGCGTGTTGATGATGGACCGGCCGACAGTGGGGAGCAGCATGATGGGCTTTGGAGCCCCGGTGACCGCGCAGACCGGCACTGCCGCGATGCCCGCCGGTACGTTGATGCTCCCCCGTTGCACCATGCGGGTGGAAAAGTGCGACGGCGGCATGAAGATCACCTGCAGCTGCGAGGATGAAGTTGCCTGCGCCATGCTGCAGAACCTCTGCCGCACGATGGCCAACGGCATGTGCAGCTGCTGCTGCACGATGAACGGCATGGCGGTCTGCACCTGCAACATGGCGATGGCGATGTGCAAGTGCGAGTACACCAGCGACGGTGTCTGCGTCACCTGCGTCAGCGGCGACAAGACCGTCTGCGAGATGATCCAGGCCTGTTGCGAGTGCATGGCGAAGTGTCTCGATTGCGGCTGCTGCTGCTATCTTTGTTTCAACGGCACTCCGGTCTGCTGCGGGACCTGCTGAGCTTCCCCCCGGCAAGATTCGCTTCGACTGTGGCGAACCGGGGCTGCTCTCGCTCCGGTTCGCCGCCTTCGTTTCCGGCGGGCACACTCCACCGTCCCGATTGGGCTTGAAGGCGAGTGCTCACTCGCCTTGTTCAAGGCCGCCTCTCCGCTCCCTCTCCGCGGATCGACCTGCGGCGTCATCGCTTTCTCGCAAAATTCAGAAAGGATGATTGACAGTCTTCGTGCGAGTCGATAAATTCCACGACCAAGTTGGTGATATATGCTGACCGGACCACCGGAGGCATCGCCCGGGTATTCCTGCTCCTGCGAATACCGGCGGGTCTTCAGCCTCGGTGCTGTTCTGGTCCTCCGGCGTTCGCAGATGTTGTGGTGACGGTCGTTTGCCGCACAGAGGTGATCGAGACCGAGCCCCCTGCAGGGGATGCCCTGGCGCATTGTTCGATTGCGCCTCGCTGCGGAAGGGTCGCCTTTCTCAGCGGCCCTGCCGTCGGGCGCGATCTCCGCATCCATCTCGTGAACCGTCCGGAGTAACGCAGTCATGGTGAACAGTGGTCGTGGCGGGGTGCACCCTCGCCGAGCATTTACGTTGATTGAGCTGCTGGTGGTGATTGCGATCATCGCCGTTCTGATCGCCCTGTTGCTCCCTGCCGTGCAGCAGGCCCGCGAAGCCGCCCGCCGCAGCCAGTGCAAGAACAATCTGAAGCAGATCGGCCTGGCGCTGCACAACTATCACGATTCCTTCCTGGTGTTCCCGCCGGGTTACATCGACAGTTCGAATACCACCGGCGTTCAGGATGGGGGCTGGAGCTGGCAGGCCATGATTCTGCCGCAGCTGGAGCAGGGCAACCTGTTCAGCCAGATCAACTTCAGCCTGCATCCCCACGGGCCCACCAGTTCGGCCGGCAACCTGGCGGCAGTCGCGACCGCGCAGCAGATCTTTTCCTGCCCGTCCGACCTGAAGCCTGCGACCACGGTGCTGCACGGCGATGCGGCCACAGGCACCGTCGCCACCAGCAGCTACTGCGGCTCGGTCGGCATGTTCGACGCCCAGATCGGGAACGCCAACACCAATCCGCCCACACCCGACAACCGGATGCAGAGCGGTCTGTTTACGGTGAATCTGGCCCGCCGCATTGCGGAGATTACTGACGGCACGAGCAATACCATTGCCGTCGGTGAAGTGACCTGGGGGCCGCAGGCCGAGGGGGGGCAGGCGACCAGCAACACTCTTTACGGTTCAGTGGGTGACGACGGACAGGCCCGCTGCGAGAACCGCAATCCGGCAACCGCCGGATCGGCGGGAGGCGCATTCAATCATCTGCGGTGCGCTCGATGGAAAATCAACGTGCCGACCGCTCAGGCCTGGTCGGCGTTCCACAGCCGTCATTCCGGCGGCGCCAATTTCCTGTTCGTCGACGGCTCGGTTCGCTTCATCAACGAGACGATCGAGCATACCGCCACCCAGTACAACGTCTCGAGCTTCAGCCCCGGCGGCACGGAAGTCCCCGGTCTCTTTCAGCGGCTGGCGGGACGCAATGACGGTCTGGTGGCCGGCGAGTTCTAGGCCCGCGACCCATGGTCAGGCCCGCACCGGGAGTCTCATCCCCGCTGCTGGCCTGCTTCTCATGCCTTGGACGACCGACGTGCGTCGTCCATTGCCTCTCTCACGTTTTGTGTTCGACGACCAACCTGCCATGAAATCGTTTGTGCTGATGCCTGCTTCGACGATGCGACTGATGACAACGACTCTCCTGCTGGCGGCCTTCAGCCTGGTGGGCTGCGGTCCCCGTGGTCCGCATCTGGCGGAAGTTACCGGGATCGTTCGACTCGACGGCGAGCCTCTCCCGGGGGCTCAACTGACCTTTGTGCCGGCCGAACCCGGCGGCAGTACCGCGTATGGTCATTCGGATGAGGATGGCTTCTACCGGCTGAAGTTCTCCCGCGACAGTACGGGCGCGTTGCCGGGCACCTACAAGGTCGTGGTCGAGCTTCCCAACAGGGGAGAAGCCGAGGCACTCCGCGCGAGCGGCATCACCGTGCCGCCGGAAGGAGTCAAGCTTCCCAAGAAGTATCAGAAGCCGGGAGAACTGACCGTCGAGGTCGACTCCCGCGGGAGCATCATCGATCTCAACCTGACGAGCGGGTGACATCGCGTCTCCCGCGACCACTCTCGCTTCTCCCAACGGCCCCTGTGTCGTCCCGCGCAGGGGCACTCTCCCCCCTCCTGTTTGCGCGTTCAGAACGGGCCGCTGTCTGCGCGGCAGCAGCGACACCCTTTCCAGGAATGCGGCTTGGAAAGCCTCCGAAATGAAGACCTGCTTGACTGCCTTTGCGGTGCTGTTCAGCACCACGCTGGTGACTGCTGCGGAACCTTCCGCCGCATCAGCCGACGCCGCCCCCCGCCCGAATATTGTGCTCATCGTCGCTGACGATCTTGGCTATGGCGATCTGGGCTGCTACGGCTCGAAGAAATACAGCACTCCGCACATCGACTCGCTGGCGGCCGGCGGCGTTCGTCTGACACAGTTCCGGGTCAATCCGCTCTGTGCTCCGACGCGGGCTTCGCTGCTGAGCGGCCTTTACAGCCTGCAGACCGGGATTTGGCGCGGACCCAGCCGCGAGGGAGCTGCCTCCGACACGCGGACCCGCGAACTGCATCCCGAGTTGCGCCTCTTGCCGCAGTATCTCAAGAAAGCAGGTTACACGACCGGCATGTTCGGAAAGTGGCACCTGGGCTATCAGTCGCCGAACACTCCGAACGACCGGGGCTTTGACGAGTTCGTCGGCTTTCTGGGAGGAGCCCATCCCTACTCCCCGGATCGTGGTCAGCCGCTGTTGCGGAACGGCAAACCCATCGATGATCAGCGGCACCTGACGGACCTGTTTACGGATGAGGCGATCGCGTTCATCGAAGCGCATCGCAATGAGCCGTTCTTCTGCTATCTGCCTTACAACGCCGTCCATGGTCCGCTCTGGACCGAGGCACGGCAAACTCCCTCGGGCCGTCCGGACTGGCTGGCCAAAGCCGAGGCCCGCGGCCTCGATTTCCCCGAGCGGGATTACAGCGCGGTGCTCGAGCACCTGGACGACAGCGTTGGCCGGATCGGGCGGACACTGCAGACGCTGGGAATCGATGATCGCACGCTCGTGATTTTCATCAGCGACAACGGAGCGATTGTGGACAAGTTCCCCGGCGACAACGGCCCGCTCCGCGGGCAGAAGGGGGAGACCTGGGAAGGGGGCATCCGCGTGCCGGCCATCTGCCGCTGGCCCGGTGTCATTCCCGCCGGCCAGACCTCCGATGCCGCGACGCACGTTTTCGATCTGTTCGCCACGATTCTTGAAGTGGCCGGCATTGCTGTGCCGCGGGAGAACGGCGGACGCGAAGTCCCCGCCATCAGTCTGCTGGCGCACCTGCGCACCGGAGAAGCGGCCGCGTTTCAGGATCGGTATCTCTTCTGGGATCTGTTCGGGCGCCTGGGAGCGTATCACGACGGCTGGAAGCTCGTCGGCACGATTGACAACCACCGTGGCCGTTTCGACCGGGCGCTGCCGCAGATCAAGGCGGCCAAGTTTGAACTGTATCGGTTGTCGGATGACCTGGGCGAGCAGAAGGACTTGTCGGAAGTCGAACCGGAAGTCGCGGCCCGCTTGAAGCAACGCCTGGTCGACTGGTTTCAGGAGAGCACACGATGAGTTTCCTGTCCCTGTTCTTTTTCAGTCGACGCCGAGCCGGAGACCGGGGGCGCGTGCTGTTTGTGAGTGGCCTTTGCCTTCTGGCCGTCACGGCCACGCAGTCGCTGGCAGCCGCCGAACGACAGCCGAATGTGATTGTGATCCTGACGGACGATCTCGGGTACTCCGATGTGGGAGCCCAGGGAGTGGCCGCCGATGTGCAGACGCCTCATCTCGATCGGCTGGCGCGCGAGGGAGTCCGCTGCACGTCCGGTTATGTGACGGCTCCGCAGTGCAGCCCCTCGCGGGCCGGGCTCGTCACGGGGCGCTATCAGCAGCGCTTCGGGATCGACACCATTCCCGACTGCCCGTTGCCGCTGGAAGCAGTGACACTGGCCGAACGACTGCATTCCGTCGGCTACAGCTGCGGGATGGTGGGCAAGTGGCACCTCGATCCGGGACCTCTGTCACGGAAATGGGCACGGCAGCATCTCCCCGACGTCAGGACTGGCCCGAACGGCCGATTGCGAATTCCGCCCGAAGTGGCCCTGGAGTATTTCCCGCACCGGCAGGGGTTCCAGCATTATTTTGTCGGTGCGCAGCACCGCTACTTCGCCAACATCCCGCTCGAGGAAGGCGATACGCCAGACTCCGGGAAATGGATTGAGACCCGGCGGTTCCGGGTGGATGTCCAGAGCGATGCCGCTGTGGCTTTCCTCAAGCAGACCCACGAGAAACCGTTCTTCCTCTACCTCAGTTACTACGCCCCGCACGTTCCGCTCGAAGCGACTGAAAAGTATCTGGCCCGCTTTCCCGGCGAGATGCCCGAGCGTCGCCGGCATGCGCTGGCAATGATCGCCGCCGTCGATGACGGTGTCGGTCGCATTCTCTCCACGCTTGATGAACGGGGGCTGAGCCGCGACACGCTGATCGTCTTTACCAGCGACAACGGAGCGCCGCTGAAACTGACGAAGGAAGACGTGCCGGTCGAAGTCTCGGGGGCGACGTGGGACGGTTCGCTGAATGATCCGCTGACGGGCGAGAAAGGGATGCTGGCCGAGGGGGGAATTCGCGTGCCGTTCCTGCTTCGGTGGCCTGCCGTTCTGCCGGCGGGGCGAGTTTACGAGCGCCCGGTCAGCACGCTCGATATTGCCGCGACGGCGGTGGCCGCGGCCGGTCTGCCGCACGATTCCGAACTCGACGGCGTCGATCTGGTGCCGTTTCTCAGCGGCCGGCGGGACGACGATCCGCACCAGGCGCTGTACTGGCGGTTCTGGAATCAGGCCGCGGTCCGCGAGGGGAACTGGAAATACCTGAAGGCCAGCAATCAGGCCGAATTCCTCTTCGATCTCGCAGCCGACCCGGGCGAGCGCACGAATCTGCTCGATCGGCACGGCGAGGTGGCGGGGCGCCTGCGTCGCCGGCTCGCCGAGTGGTCCCGAGATCTCATTCCAGCCGGCCTGCCCGAAACCCCGCTGAACAACCAGGAGGTGAACTGGTACCGCCACTACTTCGGCGTCTCGAAAGCAGAGAAGTAACGCGTTGATCTGACAATTGATGACTTCTGAGGACAGCTTCTGATGAGAGGCAATGCAATGAACTTGAATCCCTGGAGCAGGGGTGCCCGGCGGGCCTTCCCGACACTCCGCACGCTGCTGGCCGCCGGAATGGTGCTGACCACCTTCTCAGCGATGGCCGCCGACACGGGCGACAAACCACGCCGGCCGAACGTAGTGGTGTTCCTCGTTGATGACATGGGCTGGCGGGACTCCGCGGTCTACGGCAGCCGCTACTACGAAACTCCGCATATCGATGCCCTGGCGCGGCGAGGCATCCTGTTTACCGATGCCTATGCGGCCTGCCCGCTCTGCTCGCCGACGCGGGCCAGCCTGCTTACCGGCAAGTACCCGGCCCGGCACGGCATCACGAGCGCCACCGGCCATCTGCCGCCGGCGGCTCCGGACGCTCCGCTTCACCAGCCGGCGGCTCCCAACCGCGCGCTGCTGCTTCCCCGCAGCCGCAACTTTCTCGACCCCGGCGAATACACACTCGCCGAAGCGCTGCGCGATGCCGGCTATGTAACCGGGCATTTCGGCAAATGGCATCTCGGCCTCACCGAGCCGCACTGGCCCGATCAGCAGGGATATGATGTCGCCTGGCACGGCAAACCCGATCCCGGCCCGCCGTCCCCGAATGGCTACTTCGCGCCCTACAGCTTCAAGGCCGGCACGATCGAGCCTGCCGCCGACGGGACCTACATCGTCGATCAGCTGACCGATGAGGCCTGCCGGTTCATCGAAAACCATCGCGACCGGCCGTTCCTGCTGAGCGTCTGGCAGTACGGTGTGCACGGCCCGTGGGGCCACAAGGAAGAGTACACCCGCGAGTTTGCGAAAAAGACCGACCCCACCGGCCTGCAGGGGAATCCGGTGATGGCCTCGATGCTCCGCAGCGTCGATGAGAGCCTGGGCAAACTCGTCGCCAAACTCGACGAGCTGGGTCTCACGGAGAACACGATCATCCTCTTCACTTCGGACAATGGCGGAAACGTCCACAGCAATACCGAAACCGACCAGCGGCGCAATAACATCCGGCCCGGGCATCCGCAGTGGAAGTCGCTGGAAAGCTATCGCAAGTATGCCGGCTTCAAGCCGCCGACCAACAACGCCCCGCTTCGCGACGGCAAGGGGACGCTGTATGAAGGGGGCGTGCGGGTGCCGCTGATCGTGTCCTGGCCGGGCAAAATCCCCGCAGGTGCACAGTCGTCGGAAGTCGTCAGCGCCATCGACTTCTATCCCACCCTGCTGGAGCTGCTGGACGTCACGCCTGCCCAGCAGGTGTCATTCGACGGCATCAGCATCGCGCCGGTGCTGCGTGATCCGTCCGCCCGGTTGTCGCGCGAAGCGCTGTTCAACTTCTTTCCGCACGGCGGCCCGCAGAAGCCGCCGGGAGTCACCGTCCGCAAGGGGAACCTGAAGCTGATCCGCTGGTTCGAAACAAGCGCCGCGTATCCTTCAAAGCATGAGCTGTATGACCTGTCAAAGGACTTGAGCGAGTCGCAGAACCTCGCTGAGCAACAGCCCGAGACTGTCGCCGAACTCGATGCCCTGATCGATCGGTTCCTGCAGGACACCGGCGCCGTGCTTCCCAAGCCGAACCCCGAATATCGCCCCGGTGCCGTCGGCGAACGTCGGCGGCCGAGGGCGAATCGATAACCGACGGCTGCTGAAAACGGGCGGGCGGCTGTTGTCTGATCTCCCGAATCGCGTGCCTGACCCCGCGGGCGCGATAAACCGGGAAACGGACTTCGGTCGCTCGCCCTTCGTTGTTTTCGGGATCTCCCGTCGCTCTTCCGGAAGACATCTCCCCGCGGCGATTGCAGCCCGACGGGGTTCGTGGTCCTTCACACCCCGACAGTGCGTGCCGCCAGGAATGGAGGAGCAAATCGGATCAGAATCGGTTTGTTACCCCCGCTCCGATTCTGCGGACGTCGCCGTCGTTCCCGAGGCAGCGGATTCCATCCGCACGACATTTGCACGGAAAGCCGTGCAAATGCTGCCGGGAAACGCAAAAACGCCCTCGCCGGAAGACGAGAGCGTTTTGACGTAAGCCTTTGACACTTCTTCGGAAGCGGAGAGAACGGGATTCGAACCCGTGGTGCGCCTTTACGGCACACACCGGTTTAGCAAACCGGCGCTTTCGGCCACTCAGCCATCTCTCCGGACCGTTCGGCGTAGATTTTGATGATAGTGACGCCGCGCAGAAAAGCAATGCTAATGCGGCAGATTCTCCCCGTCCGGACACACCCGTCCGGGAGAAAGTTCGGTTTGCCACTGTATCGGCAGGTCGCGGCGGGCCGGACACTTCTCCGAGGAGGGGATTTCCATCGGAGGCGGCTTATGGCTCCGGGGGACGTTCGCGGCGCAACAGCAGCCAGAACTCTTCAATCCCGAACAGGCGGGCGGCGGCGAGGAATCCCACTGCCGAACAGGTCAGCAGGAGCAGCAGCCGGTCGGGAGAGGCGAGATCGACGGGGAGGACTCCGAGCAGGTGCTCTCCCGCGCGGGCCGCGACCAGCATCACCCCGGTTGCCGAGAGGGTCCGCATGAGTGTGCGGACGAGGTGGCTCCAGTCCAGCGCCCCGACCAGGTGCTGCAGGCCCCAGGTGAGGCAGATCAGTTGCAGCAGCGAAGAGCCGACCGTCCCCAGCGCCAGCCCCGCCTCGGCCAGCGGCCAGATCAGCAGCAGGTTCACACAGAAGTTGAACCCGACCGCCAGCAGGCCGGTTCTCAGAGGGGTGACACGATCCCCCAGGGCATAGAACGCCCGCTGCAGAATCAGCACGCCGCAGTAGGACCAGACGGCACTGCCGTAGACGGCGATCACGCGGGCCGTGCGGAGCGTGTCCTCCGGCTGGAATGCACCGCGCTGAAAGAGCACCCGGGCGATCGGCTCGGCGAACCAGACGAGCGCCGCACTCGCCGGGACACCGATGGCGATCACGAGCCTCAGTCCCAGCGACAGGTCCGTCCGCAGCCGTTCGGTTTCTCCCCGGGCCGCGTGCCGGGCGAGCAGCGGGAAGAGGACCGTTCCCAGAGCGACGCCGAACACGCCGAGGGGAAACTGATACATCCGCTCGCCGTAGTACAGGGTGGCGACCGCTCCCGAGCGAAGCGGATAGTACGGCGCTCCGGGGAGCGGCATTCGTGTCCCCTCGACTCCTTCCGGAGCCGAGAAGCCCCAGGCGATGAGACTGTCGGCGAAGGTGTTGATCTGCGTGATCGAGAGGGCCACCACGACCGGCAGCATTCCCCGAAGAACGGCGATCACCTGCGGCCGGACCTCCTTCCAGCCGATTGTGAAGCGATACCCGTAGCTCCGCAGCGCCGGCCCTTGGACCGCCAGTTGCAGTCCGCCGGCAATGACGATGCAGACGGCGAGCAGCCGGGCCTGCGTCTCCTGCGCGGTGAACAGCGGTGCGAGCCCCCAGATGCCGATAATCCAGCAGACATTCAGCAGCACCGGCGCAAAGGCGGGCCAGGTAAAGTGTCCCAGCGAGTTGAGCACCCCGGCGACCTGCGCCGCCAGGCAGACCAGCACGAGGTAGGGGAGCATCAGCGCGGTCAGCGAGACGAGCAGGTCGTTTTCCGCACCGAGATCACCGAATGCCGACAGTCCCCACAGCCCCGCCTCCGCGAGCAGGACCAGCGCAGCGAGGAACAGGCTCAGCAAGGTGAAGACGGCACTCGCCAGCCGCCAGGCCGATGTGCGATCGGGGTGTTCGAGCTCCCGGGCGAAGATCGGCAGAAAGGAGACCGACACCGCGCCTTCACCGAAGAGCCGCCGCGCAAGGTTCGGAATGCGAAACGCGACCGTGAAGGCATCCATCACCGGCCCCAGCCCGAACAGCTGCGCCATCCCGATATCGCGGACAAGCCCGAGCACCCGGCTCAACAGGGTCATGGCGCTGACAACCCGCAGCCCGCGAAACAGCCGGTGTGGTCCCGGAGCAGCTTGGCGGCTCTCGGGCGGCATCGGGGGAGTGGGTGAGGGCATGACAACCGGGATGTCGAAGGATCAGCCGGAACAGGCAGGCGGCATGCAGGAAGAAAGTGCCGCCCCGAAATCGATTGGCAATGGATGCCGGTCAGCCTGGTCCTGCCCGAGGAGCCGGCCGTCCTGGCGCCAGAGAGGTCACTGCTTCTCGTCTGCCCTGTTCAATGTGAGAAGGAGTGCCGCGGGAGGGAACTCGCCAGCGGAATGTCGGTTCCGCCTTTCGCGGTCAGTCGCGGGCAGAAAGTCGAGGTTCGAGGCGGGCGCAGTTCAGATTGAGCTGCGTGAGGATCTGCACGACGCGGTCCATGGGAAGCCCCCAGTCCATGGCCCAGAGAATCAGGTCGAGATTCTCCATTCCGATCTGCACGCGATCGAGAATGCGGTCGAGCAACAGGTCATCGACGGCGAGCAGCCGCTCGATCAGGCCGAAGTCGCGGTTGTCGAACTCCCGCCAGCTGCGGCTCCCCACGAGATGTTCGAGCCGCTTGTGCCGGCAATAATGAGGCCAGTGCCGGCGATACCATTCGTCGAGAGCCGCCGGCCCGACATCCATGCCGCGCTTCTGGCTTTCGATCCACTTATGTCGCTCTGCTTCGCGGAATCCCTCCTCGTAGAGACTCGGCGGAAGAGCCTGTTGACCCAGCCCTTGACACATGGCGCACCTGTCGGAAAGAACGGCGTGCCGCTCCCGGACCACAGCAAGTGTAAAGGAGCGAAGCGGGCGAGCGACACTTCGACATCAAGGCGAGCGATCGGTGGGGAAAAAACCCCGAGAATCATCCTAGTCGGTGTTTTCCCCTGCGACAAGAGAACTCCTGAAGCGAACCCCAAGAAAATCCCCGATACGCCGCCGTGGCTTTTCCTTGAGGATGTTCACCTGCACAGCACATTAGACAAGCGGGGGCGGCCGCCGTACCCTGAAGCGTGAACTCCCCCGCGGCCGGTCGCGGTCGCGTTTCCCTTTCTTCTTCAGCCCCCTCGGTGAGGAGCTTTCGATGACGTTTGATTTCTCCGCCAAATTCGACGAAGGAATGTCCTATCGCGATTTTCTCAGCACCTACGGGACCGAAGAGCATCAGCGCCGCTGGGAGGCCGTGCATCAGCAGGTGCAGCTGACCGAGTCTCAGCGGGAGCTTCTCTCCGGCTTTGTTCGCGAGATGAAAGTGCTCTGCCTTGCCGGGACATGGTGCGGTGACTGCGTCAACCAGTGCCCGATCTTCGATCACTTCTCCGCCGTGAACTCGCGGATCGTCGTCCGCTTCTTCGACCGGGATGCCCATCCCGAGCTCGCGGCAGAGTTGTCGATCTGCGGTGCACCACGCGTGCCGGCCGTTGTGTTTCTGAGCGAGGACGGCTTCCCCTGCGGCCGCTACGGCGACCGGACGCTCGCCAAGTACCGCCAGATGGCCGCCGAGCAGCTCGGGGCCGCCTGCCCGACCGGTATTACCCCGCCCGAACAGTCGCTCCTCCAGGCGGTCACGCAGGAATGGCTGAACGAGTTCGAACGGATCCAGCTGATGCTGCGGACCTCCGGTCGCCTTCGCAAACTCCACGGCGACTGATCGCCCACCCACCCGAAACCGGGGGCCAGCAGAACACGCCCCCGGTCATCCACAGGAAAAAATCGCACGGGACGAACCGCATGCGGCGTGCATGACACACGCACGGACGGCGGAGATAAACTCCGCCGCTTATGATTATAGAAAGAACCAAACGCCACCCTCCGGCGCGAAGTGCCGCGCCTAGAGCCTAAAGTCTATAGCCTGAAGCCTACCTCCCCCGATTCATGTACACCTTCACGTTGTGCGTCCCGCGGCCGCCGGCGACGATGTCGATCCAGCCGTCGCCGTTGAAGTCCTCGCAGATGATGTCCTCGGTCGCAACGCCGCCATTGTCGAGGACGTGCCTGGTCCACCACTGGACGCCCGATTCGGACTTTGTCCCGACGGCGTGCTGTGCACGGTAGATGAAGACGCCCGGCCCGGGGTGTTCTCCCGTGCCCCGGTCGCTGTGGCCGACGATTACTTCGTCTGTTCCGTCGCGGTCGATGTCGGCCAGCCAGATGGCGTGACCGCGCTTCAATGTGTCATCGAGCACGTGCCGCGTCCAGCGGGTGACGTCGTTTCCGGTCTGCGTGTACACGACGACCTGATTGCCGTGCATCGGTTCGATTGTCGCGATGATCGGGCGGTTGCCGGCGAGTTTGCCCGTCTTGATTTCACCCGCGCCATTACCCGTCGGCTGCTGGGCATCCTGCGCACCCTCGTGCAGACGGATCTTCTGGATCGCCCCGTCCTCACCCTGGCGGAACAGATGTACGCCCTCCCGGCTGGCCGTCAGCAGATCGGTGCGGCCGTCGCCGTCGAGATCGGGCATCCAGTGGTTGTGCATCGCGTTCATCGACTCATCGAGAACGGTCGCCTTCCACGGATCCGTTTTGGGGTTCTTCGGAATTTCGAAGGCAGTCAATCGGACTCCCGCGGAGACCGTCTTGTTCAGAGGAGAGATGACCAGTTGCGGCCTCCCGGTGCCGAGGATGTCGCCGAACCGCATGCGGTGCAGCCAGCCCTCCTTGCCGATGAGGTGCACGTTCCACCTCTCGTCGAGGCTCTTGCCGCGCGAGAGCCATTGGATCGTGCCGATCTTCGTCCAGCCGGCCCCCAGGGCGAAGTCGATCTGCCCGTCGCCGTCGATGTCGTAGGGAGCGATGCAGACGTTATCGAGTTCGGTCTGGTTCTCGATGATGACCCGCGGCTTCCAGTCGGGATTGCGGTACCACAGGACGCGGTTCTCGGTGACGGCGACAATATCCTGCTTGCCGTCCCCATCCACGTCAGCCGCGGTGAGCGCGTAGCAGACCTTCCCCACGTTCGGATCGATTTCGTGGTGTTCGAACTGCGGCAACTCCGCTGCCGAGACCGGCGCAACGCACAACAATCCCAACGTCACGAACGGCAACAGTCGAGAACGCCCGCGGCGCAGCATGGCGACACCTCAATGGGGAATGGGCTTTCGGATCGGAAACGCACAATGGCCGCACTCTGACAGAATGCCGCCCCGGATGCAATTCTTCCTCAGGATATCGCGGCGGCGAATCTCTCGATCACCCTTCGATTCCCGCCATTGCACGGAGCACGGCTTCGGGAGTCGCGGCTTCACGCGCGAGCATCGCCACCTGTTTCCCCTCGCGAAGCACGACGACTCGATGCGCGAGCGCCAGCAGCTCCGGCAGGTCCGAGGAGATCAGCAGCACCGCCGCCCCTTCGTGAGCCAGCCGGCCGATCAGCTCGTGAATCTCGCGCTTTGCGCCGACATCGACGCCCCGCGTCGGTTCATCAATCAGCAGGATTCGGCCTCCCGCGGCGACTCCCTTCGCAATGACAATCTTCTGCTGGTTCCCGCCGGAGAGCGTGTTGACGGTCGTCTCGATGCTCGCCGTGCGGATCGCCAGTTGCCGACAGCAGGTCTCGGCCAGCGTTTTCTCTCCCTCGCGATCGGCGTATCCCAACCAGCGGCGAAAGCGGTCGAGAATCGGCAACGTGAGGTTTTCGCGGACGTTCATCGAGAGCACGAGACCGTGTCGTTTACGGTCTTCGGGAACGAGGCCGATCCCCAGCCGCTCGGCGGATCGCGGCGAGTTGATCCGTACTTTCCTGCCTTCGACAAACACCTCGCCGTGGGCTGCCCGATCGAGACCGAATAGCGCTTCGGCAATCTCAGTTCGTCCCGCACCCACCAGCCCGGCGAGACCGACAATCTCTCCCGCGCGGACTTCGAGGCTGATGTTCTCAAACCGGCCGGGTGAACTGAATCCGCGGATGCGGAGACGTTCGTCGCCGAGCTGCGGTTTTGCCGTCGATTCGTAGTCGGCAACCTCGCGGCCGACCATCATGCGGACCAGGTCGTCACGGTTCACCTCGGCCACGGGGCGGGTGGCAACGTGCTGCCCGTCGCGGAGGACGGTGACCGTCTGACACAGCTCGAAGATCTCTTCCAGCCGATGCGAGACATACAGGATCGTCACCCCCTCGGCGAGCAGGCGGCGGATCAGGTCGAACAGGTGCCGGGCTTCCCCCCGGCCCAGCGAGCTCGTCGGCTCATCGAAAATGAGCACCCGCGCGCCGCTGCCAACCGCAGCGGCAATCTGCACCATCTGCTCCTGCGCGACCGAGAGGGACGCCAGCGGCACATCGACATCGACTGCGGGGCCGATCTGCGCGAGACGCTCTTCCGCGCGCCGCCGCAACTCGCGGCGATCGAGCCGCATTCCCTTCCGCGGCAGGTCGTGCAGGCAGAGATTCTCCGCCACCGAAAGATTCGGGCAGAAGACGAGTTCCTGATGCACGATCCCCACGCCGGCGCGCGAGGCATCGCGGGGCGAGTGAAACTGAACCGGTTTTCCGTCGAGCCGAATCTGCCCGCCGTCGGGACGATACATCCCGGCGAGGATTTTTCCGAGCGTGCTCTTTCCGGCACCGTTCTCGCCGAGCAGCGCATGGCAACTGCCGCGGGCGACTTCGAAACTCACGTCGCGGAGCGCAACAACGCCGGGGAACTTCTTGCTGACGCGGTCAAAGGCGATCACGACCAGGTTTCCCAGTTCTTCGCGTACTCGTCGACATTCTCTTTCGTCACCTTGTCGAGCGGAGCGAAGTCGACGAGCTGTTCGGGGTCCTTGCCGTGATGCACCTTGTCAACGAGGATCTTCACGCACTGACCGCCAAAGTAGTAATACCGCTGGCCGAGCAGCACCTGCACATCGCCCATCCGCAGATGTTCCAGTTGCGGGGGAAGGGTATCCATGCTCACGCAGATCACTTCGCCTGGCGCCCAGGGGAGTGCCCGTTCGGTCATCAGCGGCCAGCCGCCGATCATCGCCCAGCCGTTGATCTCCGGGTTCGCCTTCTGCACGCTTTCGACTTCGGCATAGGCATCCTGCGGAGTCTCCTTGTGATAGTACACATCCTTGAGCTTCAGGTTCGGATGTTTCGCGAGTTCCTCCTGCGCGCCGCGGACGCGCTTCTGCAGATTAGTCGCCGTCTGGTTGCCGGCGAGGATGGCAATTGTTCCTTCCTTGTCGCTCAAGAGTTCGGCGACGTTCGCCATCACCTGCCGGCCGGCATCGACATCGTCGGTTCCCACATAGCACAGCCGCTTCGAGTCAGGGGCGTCCGAATCGAAGCACATCACGACGATGCCGCGCGCAATCGCATCATCGATCGCGCGGGTGACCTTGCTGGCATCGGAGCAGGCAATAGTAATTGCATCTACGCCCGCGGCGACGAGCTGTTCAATGAACTCCGCCTGCTTCTGTGCGTCTTCATCGTTCGGCGTCCGCCAGTCGATGCGGACCGGGACACCAAGCTCCTGCGACAGTTCCGCCGCCCGGTCCTCGGCTCCTTTGCGCGCGGCGAGAAAGACCGGGTTCGACTGGCTCTTGGCGATCATGCCAATCGTCACCCCTTTCCCGCCGGCAGACGAGGCATCGCCGGGAATCTCCTTCCGCTGCGTACACCCGGGCAGCACGCCCATCAATCCGGAAAGTCCCGCACCGGCAACAAGCTGATGAAAGTCACGTCGTGTGAGCATGGGGGTGTTCCTTTGGAACAGGCTGGAGACTGGAGACCGGAGACTGGAGAGGCTGTGAATCCGGGGGACCGCTCAAAATCAACTTGCCGCTTCGAAAGCTATACATCTGTGTGTCCGGGCATCATCGTCTGCCAGCGAATCGTTTAGTACACCTTGATTGATCAGGCGACGAGAAATAAAGACGAGCCGAGAGGTATTAATGTGAATCCGGTGTCAGGAGCACTTTGGTTTCCCGATTGAATCAACCGGCAGAGCCGGTTGTGGTACGGATGATTCACAATCTTCATGAGCAGTTCATCACTACAGTCTCCGGTCTCCAGCCTACCTCCGCCATGCGGCCTGCCAGCGGTCGAGGGTGGCGGCGACAATAATCACAGAGCCGATGATGATCTGGCTGTAGTTCTGGTCGAGCTCGAGAATCACGATGCCGTCGACGATCAGGCGGATGATCAGTGCGCCGAGGACGGCACCGAGGGCCGTGCCCCGTCCGCCGGAAAGACTCGCGCCGCCGACGACCGCGGCGGCGATCACTTCCAGTTCATAACCGGCCCCGTCCCCGGACGCTGCTGAGCCGTGGTAGCCGATGTTGATCATGGCCGCGATCCCCGCGGTCAGGCCGGCCAGGACGTACGTCGTGGCCTTGAGTCGTCCCACCGGGAGTCCGCTGTAGCGTGCGGCGAGTTCGTTTCCACCGATCGCATGCAGCTTCCGCCCGGTTACCGTCCAGGCGAGATAATAACCGCCCCAGAGGGCGACCAGAATCATGATCACCAGCGGCACCGGATAGATGAACTCGTTCTCGCCCATCGGGACGCGACGGCTGATCAGTCCCTCGACAAACGCACTGTGGAACTGCCCGATCGACTGCGCGCGGGTGGTCACGAACGCGAGCCCCCGAAAGAGGCTCATCGTGCCCAGGGTGATGATGAACGGATGCAATCCGAGGCCGACAACGCCGAGCCCGTTCGCCAGTCCGCAGAGGATACCAGTGCCCGCGCAGGTGGCAATTGTCGCGAGGACGACGACCCCTCCGGGAACGCGGGGCCAGTCTCCCGCCGGCCCAAAGCCGTGCAGCACTGCCGCGCCGGCGAGTCCGGCGAGCACGTAAATTCCCGCGACCGAGAGATCGATCCCGCCCGCGACGATAACGATTGTCGCGCCCACAGCCATGACGGCGATGAAGGACGTATTCTTCGCGAGGATCACGAGCCGGTCGACGTTCATGAACCGATTCTTGACCAGCAGGTATTCCTTGCCGGTCTCCGGATCGCGCACCCGGCGTTCGGTGGTCCCGCCGAGCGCGGTGAGCAGCAGCATCAAAAGCAGGATGACGCCGATCAACCCCAGCTCCTGCATCCCCGCGATGCGGCGAAAGCGGGAACGCAGGCCCGCGGCAGGAGCAGCAGTTTCGGGTGAAGGCATGGGAGCAGTGCTGGATGCTTCAGGGAACGGAGGCAGCCATCCTCGTGCTGCCCGAAGACAGTCTACTGCCGTTGTAGGCCCCACCGCCAGCCGCCGTCAACCCTGCGGTTCGACCGCCGCTCCGCCGCGGGGCCGGCACCTGTTATTGGTCGCGGAGGTTGCCGCCGATACCATGTGACGGCAGCTCGTGTAATTCTGTCGGCCGAGAGCAATGCTGGATCTGTTTCCGATGCGGCGTAACTGGCGCTCCATCGCGACCTCTGGCCCATTGCAGGCGTGTACCGTTGGTAGCGGAAGGGTTGCTGATGAGTACGTACAATTATCAGCAGATTGTGCAGCAGACTCGAAGCATGCCGCAGTGGAAGATATCTCTGGCCTGTGCCACCTGTGCCCTGAAGGTCACTCCGATTCTTTACGTGCTGTGCTTGCCAGGTACGCGGAAACTCGTCGAGGAATGCTTGGAGTTTGCATGGGGTTTTTCGACCGCAGAACAGCCACCGCAAGAAGAGGGGGTGCGCTTGGCTCGCGAGCTGCAGTTGGTCCCGGAGTTTGGTTGCGAGACTCCCGACAGCCTGGTGTTCGCGACGTCCGCACCGCTGGATCTGGTTCGATATGCCGTTGAATCCGTCATCGCAAAGACCACATTGGATGCATCGAACTCTGTCGGATTTTCAGTTGTTCTTGAGATTGCAGACAGTATTCAGTCTGCGGTCGATGCATTTCCCGCGGCAGTGAAACGAGAGATTGTCGGTGCGGAAGAAGCGTCTCAGATGTCGCTGGTTGACATTCTTCAACAACACGCAGACCCGTCAGCGGAGTTGATTCAGGCGTTGCGGAAGGAGTCACTGGCAATAGCTGCCCTTATCAGCGAGGCATTGCCGGCATATTGCTATGCGTTCGTGTCTGAGCTCGTGTGCAACATACCATTGGGGCAGCAGTGACGATGTGCCGGCCGCCACGCACTCGTGCCCGCGCAGCATTCTCGAAAGTCTGAACTTTCTCCAAATTCTGTGTAACAATGGCCGCTGGCGGGTGTGTTGTCTTCAGGAGGAAGGATTTGCAAGGCCCGGAAACACGAGCGTCCCTGATCGGGCGGTTGAGCGACTCCACCAGCAGCGATGCCTGGGGGGAGTTCGCGGCGGTGTATCGACCGTTAATTCTCCGCGTCGCTCGGGCGAAGGGATTGCAGCAGGCGGATGCCGAGGATCTCGCTCAGGAAGTTTTGTCCGTCGTCAGTCGAGCGGTCGGTTCGTTCGACCTGACCCGGGACGGTTCGTTTCGCGGGTGGCTCTTCACGATCACGCGAAACCTGTGCGTGAATCAGCTGACGCGAAACCGCGGCCCTGTGGGCAGTGGCGACAGTGACATGCAGCGGATGCTGCTCGAACTTCCCGCCGATGAGGCAACGGTCACGCTGTTCACTCTCGAGCATCGCCGGCTGCGGTTTCGTCAGGCGGCAGAGAAGGTGCAAGCGGAGTTCGAGGACGCGACCTGGCAATCGTTCTGGCAATCCGCTGTCGAGGGACGGCCGATTGCCGACGTGGCCCGCGAGCTCGGCAGGAGCGAGGGAAGCGTCCGCGTGGCCCGCTGCCGGGTTTTGAACCGCATTCGCCGGATTGTTCAGACAGACGAATAAATCTTCCGGGCGGCCCTCGGGAGATTGTCAGGTCTTTCCTCTCGCGTTCAGTCGTCGACAAGAACCACGCCCGCTTAACAAACGCGAGAAGGTCCAGACATGATCTCCCGAATTCATTATGACGATGCCACGCTCGCCCGCCTGTTGCAGGATGAGCTCGGCGACGATGAGCAGGGCGTCGCGCGGCACATCGAGCAATGCACGGATTGTCTTGAACGGCTGGAGTCACTCTCCCGCGACGGCATGACGTGGGAAGAAGTCGGCACGCTTCTCCGCAGCGAACCGGAGGACGAACAGGAGCAGAATTCTCCCGAGCGAACCTTTCTGCAGCCGACCGATCATCCCGGCTCGCTCGGACGCTTCGGCCGTTATGAGATCATCGAGTTTCTCGGGCGAGGCGGCATGGGGATCGTCATGAAGGGTTACGACCCCGCGCTCGATCGATATTCCGCCGTCAAAGTTCTCGCCCCCGAACTCGCCAGCAGTGCAGCGGCCCGCAAGCGCTTCTCCCGCGAGGCCCGGAGTGCGGCGGCGGTTGTGCATCCGCATGTCGTTCCCATCCAGACCGTCGATGAGCACGACGGCCTCCCGTATCTGGTGATGCCGGTCGTGGAGGGACGCAGCCTCCAGCAGCGCGTCGAGGAGCACGGACCGCTTGAGATTGTCGAAGTCGTCCGCATTGCCGCACAGGTTGCGCAGGGATTGGCCGCGGCTCACGCCCAGGGGCTCGTCCATCGCGACATTAAACCGGCTAACATCCTGCTGGAGAATGGAGTGGAGCGGGTGCAGATTACCGACTTCGGGCTGGCCCGTGCCGCCGACGATGCGAGCATGACGCGGAGCGGCATCATCGCCGGCACGCCGCAGTACATGTCCCCCGAACAGGCTCACGGGGACGAGATCGACCATCGCAGTGACCTGTTCAGCCTCGGAAGCGTGATGTACTTCATGCTCACCGGGCGCTCGCCGTTCCGGGCGGAAACCACGATGGGGGTGCTGAACCGCATCGCTCATGACGAGCCGCGCCGGCTGCGTTCGATTCGCCCGGAAATCCCCGCCTGGCTGGAGAAAACTGTCATGCGGCTGCTGGAGAAGAAACCCTCGAACCGCCCTGAATCGGCGGCGTCCGTTGCCCGGGATCTCCACGCGAAGCTCGCGGAGTTACAACATTCCCCCGAGCCTTCGGAAAATCGTCGGGTTTCTCTGGGACTGCGGTGGTTGGCCGTCGCGGTCATCATCGCAGTGCTCGCATGCAGCGCGGGCGTCGTGCTGTTGAAGAGCGATCAGGGAACGATCCGCATTGAAACCAACTCCGCGAGTGCAATTCCGCTAGTCATTCGCCAGGGGGATGAGGTGGTGAAGCGGCTGACCGTGGACAGTGACGGTGTGACAACGCGGGTCAGGGCCGGCTCCTATGTGATTGAGCTCGAACACGAGAATGCCGCCGTCACGGTGAAGAACAGCAGGGCGGTGGTGAAGGCGAACGGCACCTGGGTGAGCCGCATCGAATTCACGCCAACCAGCGACGCGGCCGGCACCTCTTCGCGGTCGGAGTTATCGAAAGAGTCGCCGAAGTCCGATCCGAATAAGGTGCGGGAACAGGCGCTCGAGGATGTACGGCACGGCCGTTATGAGGCGGCTCTCGAAAAGATCCTCTGGTACTGGGAGAACGCGGTCGTTCTGGATTCGTCCCTCTCGGCGGTGCGTCGATCGTTCCTGCTCGCGGACTGGCTCACACTCAGCGAAGCCTATCCACCCGCGCTCGAAAAACTGCGGGCTACCCGCGATGAACTTGAGCGGGCTGTCCTTTCGACCGATCAGATCCGGGTTCACATCGATGACTTCGCGGATCTCGCGGCGATCAACCGAACCCTGCGGGAGGACGATCGCACGATGCAGGTGTATCAGACGATCTTGAACCGCGATCCCGAGGATGCGAACAGACTGAGACACTACCTGCCGAAGAATCGGACAATTGAGGCGAGCGCTGCCGAGCCGTCGCTGCAGGAGATCCGATTTGCCCTGGAGAAGGACGGTCAGATTCGTCACCTCACGCGGTCTGCCGGCAGGGTCGTCCGAATGGATGAGTTGGAAACGTATCTTGCCGGAATCGAGAAGGGCGGAAAAGTTGTGCAGATCACAATCGATGCCGATCCTGATGCGCCTTACAGTGAAGTTGCGAAGTTTCTCGAAGTGCTCCGCGGCAGCGAATTGCTGAAGGGCCGACTGATTCGGCTGCGACGTGCGCGAGCTGATGAGGACAAAGCCTCGCAGTCAGCCATCGAGGTCGGCACGGCGGACGAGCTTCTCACCGGGCGCTTTGAGGTGATTGCACCCAGGCGGTTTGAATCTCCCGGGGAGCTGATGGAATTTGCCGCCGCCTGTCAAACCCGCGGCGACACGGCCGGTTTTCTTGCCTGCTGGACGGATGAGGCGGTCAAGCAGGTGGCGACCTCGTATCTGCTCGTGGCGAGCGCCATGCAGCAGGACTTCGCGAACAATCCGAAAGCAACGCGACCTCCCGACTATGAAGCAAAGATGCAGGAGCTTCAATCGATTCTGGAAGACGAGATCGGCAACCGCTCGACGGCACTCGCGCTGAGTGCGCTCGCCACCGCCCTCCGGGAATCGGCCGCCACCGAAAAGGAGAAGGAGAGCGAGACAGCCCCGTTGCCCGATCCGCTTGCCGGCTCGACCGCTCCCCTCGTCGCGGCCACGGCGACGGAACTGATCAAGAACCCCCGCCGCTTCGTCCGCCGTTTCGACCGCTGGTCGAACAGCCAGGGCGAATCCAGGGAAGAGGAACCGAAGACCTATCGCTACAAAATCGAAGTCACCGGCGAGAAGGCAATCGCCACCAGTCAGATGAATGGCTATACAATGGAGCTGAAGAACACGGACAAAGGCTGGCTAATCAGCAATCCGTTTCGGGGAGTCGGGGCAGGGGAGTGAAACGTATTGCGCGAGGCACATACGCAGGCACCACCGGATCGGTGGTACGGCACGAGTAGCATCAAGTTGAGCGCGTGACGCTCGATAAACGTGTTACGTTTGGAAGCGCATCAATTCAATGCTCGACGGTACACGCCAGCGGACGCGGCCCCCGGGGATTGGGCATCGAATGCACGCGTTCTGTCAGGACGCGGCGTTCCGAAGTTGGGCAGCGAATGTTCGCGTCCCCTCGGGACGCGGCCAGATGTATGCGCTCCATTCATCACGAAAGCCGCCGCGCTTTCGCCACAACGTCCCCGCTGTCACCCGCAGCCACTCCGGCCTACAGTCTCCAGCCTGCAGCCTAATTCGTCCGGTGCGTGACGAACTCGGTCAGGTCTTCGAGGATCTGCCGGGCCGGGGAGTCGGGGAGGCAGGCGAGGTTGCTGCGGGCGGCGGCGGCGAATTCGTTGCCGCGACTCTGCGCGTAGTGGATGCAGTCGCTCCGCGAGACAAACTGGTACAGCTCAGCCCGCGTGTGCTCGTTCGGGTTCATCAGCAGTTCGCGAATCCGCGCGCCGTCGGCGGGCGAAGCGTTCGCGATCAGATGGATCAGCGGCAGCGTCAGCTTCTGCTTGGTGAAGTCGGTCCCCAGCGACTTGCCGGTCTCGGCTTCGTTCCCCAGCACGTCGAGCAGGTCGTCGGCAATCTGGAAGGCGATTCCCAGCGAACGGCCGTAGTTTTCGAGCGACTCGACCACCGGTTTGGGCGCGCCGCCGAAGTGTCCGCCGAGGAAGCAGCACAGTGCGCAGAGTTCCGCCGTCTTGCCCTCGATGATGTCGAGGTACTGTTCTTCGGTGAGGTCGAGATTGCCCCGTTCGTGGATCTGGGCGAGCTCGCCTTCGCAGACGAGATTCGTTGCACGGCCGATCAGACGGCAGGCGAGCGTGCTTTCGAGGCTGCTGGCGAGGTGGAAGGCGTGCGTGAACAGGTAGTCGCCGAGCAGGACGCTCGTTTCGTTGTTCCAGCGGGCGTTGACGGTCGCGACGTGCCGGCGGGTGGAGGCTTCATCGAGCACATCATCGTGCACGAGGGTCGCCGTGTGAATCATCTCGACGACGGCGGCGAGGACCTTGTGGTCGTGTTCGACTTCACCCGAAGCGCGGGCGGAGAGGAGGACGAGCATCGGCCGCAGGCGTTTGCCGCGGTAGCTGCCGATGTGGCTCAGGACATCGGTGACGTATGGGTGCCAGCTTGCGAGTTCGCGGGCGTAGATTTCTTCGACGTCGCGGAGTTCGTCGCCGATCATCGCCTGCACACGGGCGAGCAGATCGCGTGCCCCGGTACCCCCAGCCACATCTTCCCTCATGATGAGAATTCCACTGTCGTGATCGAACTGGATCGAATTGAAACTTCTTGGTAGGGGACAAGCCGGCAGGGTTCCTGTGACTGTCACCGCCGACCGGTTTCCCCGCATTCGCGGAGTGCCGCGCGTCCTTCCCGGGGTCAAGATCGGCGACTCGGCAATCCCTGCTGAAGTTCGACTGCGACGAGTCCGCGGGTGCGGCCTGCTGCCTGAGTGTCTCTGCCTTCCCGTGGCAACCGCCTGACCATCGACTCAACGGGGCGACCGTCTAGCGGTCCGCCGACGAGTCCTGGCCGCGGAGGTAGTGACCGCTTTTCCCGCCCGATTTCTCCACCAACTCAATAGGACCGATGGTCATCCCCCGGTCGACTGCCTTGCACATGTCGTAAACTGTGAGGGCCGCCACGCTGACGGCCGTCATTGCTTCCATTTCCACACCGGTCCGCGCCTCGACGCGGGCCTCGGCTTCAATCTTTATCGTCTGCTCGTCCAGCACCCGGAACTCCAGGCTGACGCTGTCGAGTCCGAGGGGATGACACAGGGGAATCAGATCTCCCGTGCGCTTGGCGGCAAGAATCCCTGCCAGCCGTGCGACTTCGAACACATCCCCTTTCGCCAGCTTGCGGTCGCGGATCAACTGGAGTGTCGCGGGCTGCATTGTCATCCGGGCCGAAGCGCGAGCCATGCGGCGGGTGACCGCCTTCCCGCCGACGTCGACCATGCGGCTGGCGCCCGAGTCGTCGAAATGTGTCAATCGGGGCTCGGTCACCAGATTCTCTCCGATCACGAAGTTCCCGCGAAGTCGCGGCAGCCGACAGTCGCGCAGCCTCCCCCGAGCCGGGGAGAAGCCGCGGAATCGTTGAAAAATAGGGAGCCCCCCGACAATTGTCAAGCACGTCAAAGTTCCCCTCGGGGGCATTCGTTCCGGCATCCCGACGATTGCCGATCTGTCACCCGATCCCGCATCGACTCATGTTATTTCGTTCAGGCATTCCTCACGGATGACGGCTCTGCTCCGGGCCGTTTTGCCACCACCGCTGAGCAGATGTCAACCACCCCGGCAGTGCGGGGGAGCATCCGATCAGCCTTCCGGACACCCCTCCCAACCGCAAGCCGGGCCCGGGGATTAACAGCGATGTCGTTGCTGTGAGGGAAACCCATCGGAAACGACCCGCCCACGAGACTGGGGCTGGGGGCGGTGCTCAATGCTCCTCCGGCGAAAGTTCATAAAGTCCGGCGAGCCGAACTCCTTCGCGAACGACCTCGGCGAGCACCTCTGCTCCCGGCGGTCCGTTCACCCACGATTCGGGAAGGTACTCGCGGCGGGGGAATGTGAGGACGTACCGCGGTGCGGGTTCCGTTTTCTCGTCGTAGGGCTGCAGAACGATCCGCCGGGCGCGGAGCTGTGGAGCCTCGTTCATCATCGCGGGGAGCTGAAACGGGTGCAGCACTGGAGCCACCGCGACGGTCGATCCTGCCGGGACAAGCTCGGCAGTCCGGTCGAGGAGTTCGCGGGTGAGGCTGTCTCCCCAGTAGGTCGTAGCCAGCCCGAGGCGTTCGGCTCCACGCAGTCCCCCCACGAGCAGGTTGTAATAACTCAAATAGGTGGGGGCGAGAGCGACGATGCCGTACCCCTGCAGCAGCAACAGCACCGCCAGCGCGATGCCGGCGAGGCGGGGGGAAAGCTTCCGGCGGAGCAGGGCGAAGCAGGCCTCGCCGCCACGTCCGATGAAGATTCCCCACAGTGGGAAAACGACCAGGAAGAGCCGCGCACCGTCATAGACCGCGACTCCCGGCAGGCTGAACACCAGCAGCGGGAAAAGCAGGCACGATGCAATCAGAATTTCGCGAGGCGACTGCTTCCACGGTATCGGGTTCCGCCATGTCGCCGCGATTCCCCCAAAACCGAGCAGATGCAGGCCGACCGGCACCGTGGTCAGGAACAGCACCCACGGGTAATGCCAGGGGACATCGCGGTCGGCGAACTGCCGACCGAAGTACCAGACGTAGACGGTTGCGCGGTCGGCTGTCGATCCCAGGTATTCGAACAGCCGCGCGATCGGGGCGCCCCACAGCCACGGCCAGCCGACAAAGAGGACGGCGAGGCCGACGCCCCCCCAGATCGCGACAGGGAGGAGAGCCTGGCGACGCCAGCGCCACAGCGTCCAGGCGGCGATGGGGATCGGCAGCAGAATCGCCTGGATTTTCGTCAGCAGCGCCAGGCCGAAAAGAACTCCCGTCCAGGCCGCCTGCCGTCGGGTGGGAGGCGACTCACCTCCCCAGGTCGCGGCCACCGCCAGGACCGCGGCGGCATAGGTCAGCCCGATCCCGCTTTCGAGCGCGGCCAGATGAGCATGACCGAACAGGCGGGGCATCAGCACCAGCGAGAGCGAGCCGACGATCCCGGCCACCGGCCCGTACCAGCGGCCGCAGCAGCAGCCGACCAGGAATACGGTCGCGGCGAATGCCGCCGCCGAGCCGGTCCGCGCACAGGCAATGGAGAAGGGGGGACGGGAGGGTGGGGGAGAGAAGAGATAGGCGGCTTCGTGGAAGGTGCCGAGTAGAAGGCGACCGAGTGGCGGGTGGTCGTGGAGTCCTTCGAGGGTTTTCAGGTACCCCAAAAAATCAACGTCGAGCAGGTGGTCTACCAGGAGCACCCCCTGCTCGACGTTGAAGATTTCATCGACCGTCAGCCCCGGGCCTGCGAGCCGCTCGGGATATTCTCCGGCCGGATCGATCGCCGCCATCGTGGACAGCCAAGCGACGAGAGCGATACAGGCGGGTGCCAGACCCGCCGATCGGCACAGCACGTGACTGGAGAATGCCATCGGTTCAGGAAGTCAGGACGGCGGTTCCGAGGTTGCCAGCCGCGGACAGATGCTGCTTCCCGTCCTCCGGAGTATCAACTTGCGAGGGAGCCCCCGACTCCTGTGATCTCGCAAGCCGTGGTCCGAATGCAACTCTGCTCCGTGAGAAGGCCGGCCGCCGTCTGCATCAGCCCGTTGTCCCGGCGGATGCAGACTTCGTAGGGGCTTCAGGCGGGAAGTTCCAGCCGCGGTCACTTGCATCGTACCGCGGCGAGTCGTTCCCGCACAGTCACCGAGGGCACTCTACCGAACTCAGGCCAACTGCTTCTTGCGGCCGACGAGCGTCCGGATGCGCTCGGCGAGCAGCGCGGCGTCGAAGGGCTTGCGGAACGTTTCGTTGAAGATCGTGCGGTCGAAGCCGCTGGCGTTATCTTCGTCGTTCAGCAGGCCAATCAGCACCGTGTCGGTGTAGTTGGCGTTCTTCTTCAGGTTCTGCGCGATCATCAGGGCGTCGTTGCGGCCCATGACGAAGTCGATCACCACGCAGTCGGGGTGGAGCGACTCGGCCTGGATACCCGCCTCGAATCCGCTGCTCGCGTAGTCGAGTTTGAATGCGTCGGTCCCCATCTGCTCGTTGAGGCTGGCGCGGATCATCGGCTCGGCGCCGACGAGGAGCACCTTGCCGACCGCTTCATCCTCGAGCTCCCCGAGCGGCATGCCGTGTTCCTTGAGGAACCGGACCAGGTGCTCGCGGGGGATTCGACGGTCCTGAGACCCGGGGATCCGGTAGCCGCGGAGGCGGCCGGAGTCGAACCATTTGCTGACTGTGCGGGGGGCAACCTTACAGATCTTGGCTACTTGACCAGTAGTGAAGATCGTTTTCATCGCAGGCTCTCCAATCACATGGCTGTATCGAACTCGGAGGGAGATCGGGCCCTCCGGAGCTTCACCCCTGCCACGCTGGCCGGCTGTCCTAGCCCATCGGTCCGTCTGGCGAACCAACGTGGTTTGGGTCGGGGTTCGTCTCGGGTTTCAAAGACTGCTGTTGTTTCTCGCCGCAACAGTCTGTCGCCTCACATCGGCAGAGATTACGGGAACACGGATAGACCAACTGGCACACGCCTCAGGACGCAGGGCTCTGCGCAGCAGGGAGACTGCTGTCAGCGGCGCGGTGCGTCGACGTACGCTCGGTACGCGCGAAAGAAGGGACCGGACGCGAACGGGAAGAGCATCCGGCTCTGAAAAAGGCTGCCTTGCCAAGTGTTCCGTCCCCCCTTATCCCTCGGCGAGAGCAATCACTCGTTGAATGCAAGCTTCCAATCGCTAACAAGCATTCTCTGAATTGTGCCTGCTCTAACCGTCTGGCGTATTTTTTCGATCCGAACGGGGTCGGGACTTTAAGTTCTTTGACTGTCCTCCGTCCGGGACGAATCGCGCAGCATCCCCGGGGGAGGTGAGGACAGACCCTCTTTTGAGAGCCTGCGATCTCCGGAAAATGCTTGCGGGGGTTGGGTTTATGACCGGACAAAAGTCCGGGAGGAGAGATGATTTCCGCCGCTGCACCAAGGCCGCTTGCAACGGTCTCCTCGACAATTCTAGCTCACGGAATCGCGAGGTCTAGAAGAGTGGCGCAGAATGCAATGACTTTTGCGCGCCGCGCTCTCTGCCCGTTTTTTCCTGTCTGCCCGATTGGCAGACCCCCCGAAACTGGTCACGCCGCATTCGATCGGAAGTGACCGTCTTCGCTGACATCCTCGAAGCGGACCGACATCCGTTTCGAGACGCCCGATTCTTCCATGGTGACTCCGTACAGCACATCGCCGGCGGTCATGGTCCGCTTCGAATGCGTGATGACGATGAACTGCGTCCACTCCTGGAATTCCTGAATCACCCGCATGTAACGTTCGATGTTCCCCTCGTCGAGAGCCGCATCGACCTCGTCGAGGATACAGAAGGGACTGGGCTTGCTCTTGAAGATCGCGAGCAAAAGCGCCACCGCAGTGAGCGTCTTCTCGCCACCGCTCAGGAGCGAAATGCTGCGGAGCTCCTTTCCCGGCGGACGGGCGACAATATCGATGCCGCACTCGAGCACGTCCTCCGGGTCTTCGAGCACGATGTCCCCGTCCCCGCCGCCGAACAGCTTGCGGAACAGCTCCTGGAAGTGCTTCCGGACCTCGTTGAAGGTCTCGGTGAACATCCGCTTGCTTTCCGCGTTGATCCGCCGCACGATCTCTTCGAGTGCCCCCTTGGCCTCGACGAGATCCTGCAACTGGGTGTTGAGCCGCGCATAACGGCTCTCGAGTTCATCGAGATCGCGCAGACTGTCGGTGTTGACGGTTCCCATTCCTTTCAGCTTCCGTCGCAGCCGATCAATCTGGGCCTCGACTTCCGCACGTCGATTCGGTTCCGCGGCAGGTGTGCCGGTTCCGGAAACATGGGGGAGTGCCGCGGAGGCCTGCGACTCCGCCAACTCTTCCCCATCCACCGGTTCCGCGATTGCCGGCTCTCCTTCCCCGATCGAAGGAGGCGCCAGCGCGGAGGCACCTTCGGCCGCCACCTCGGCGAGTTCGACGTGATATTCATCCCGCAGACGTTCCGCGAGATGTTCGATCTGCTGCCGCACTTCACGCGCTTTCAGCTCGTGATCGTGCTGCCGCTCCATCAGTTCGCGACGTGCGTGACGCAGCTTCAATTCCCGTTCTGCGAGCGTCGAGCGCCGTTGGCGAACCTGTTCCTTTTCAGCCTGCAGAGCGGCGATCTGCTCTGCGAGCTCCTGTTTGCGGGCGTGCAGTGCCGCCGACTCGGTCTGCGCCGCTTCCAGATGCTTTTCGATCTGTTCCCGTTTCGCGGCGATCAGTTGCAGCCGGCGCTGCGATTCCTCCCGCTGGAGGTCCCGTTCAAAGCGTTCCTGGTCGAGGCGGCTGCGGGCGTTCTCGAGGTTGTGCAGCCGTTCTTCCTGCTTGGCGAGGTCCAGCCGTTCCCGGCCCTGAACCTGCTGGAGTTCGAGGTATTCACTTTCGAGTTTCGCGATCCGGCCATCCGCCTGCTCCAGTTCGACCTGGAGCTCGGCGAGCATGGTTTCGACTTTCTGCAGCTCCTCCTGGACGACAGCCGAGTCGGAGGACAACTGCTCGGTCGAGGCGCGGAGCTGGACCAGCTCCTGTTCGAGCTCATCGCGATCGCGGCGCAATCGCTCAACTTCGATCTCCTGGCTGCCGACACTCGACTTCAACTCCGCGGCCTGGGCGGACGAGTCTTCCAGGCGTGACTGGGCTTCGCGCAAACCCTGATCGAGCGCCGCGACTTCCTGCGCAAGATGAACAAGCTCCGCCTCGCCGGCGGAAATCTGCCGATCGAGCCGCAGCAGGTCGTTCTTCAATCCGCGCAGTTCGCTCTTGCGGGAGACGAGTGCCGATTCGCTGCGGACGGTGCCCACATAGAGCGTGCCGTCGGTCTCGAGCAGTTCACCCTGCAGCGTCACGAAACGGCAGCCGGCCCCCTCACTCTTCGCCAGCGCGAGCGCGACATCGAGCGAAGAGACGATCCAGGTGTCGGCCAGCAGGTGCTCGGCAAGCCGCGGAATACCCGAAGACGACTCGATCAACTGGTCGGCCCGGCTCACCACCCCCTTCAGACCATTCAGGTCGGGCAGATGGGGGAGAGCCGCCGATGAGTTGCCATCGACCGTGAGTACCGGCGCGGCAAGTTCGCCATTCGCAAGAACTGCCTGCACGCCCTCGAGCTGTCCGTCGCGGACCGTCAGAAAACCGACGCGTCCCGAGATGTGACACTTCCCCTGGTTCAGATATTCGACGAGCGGTTCCAGCCGCGAGAGCACAATCACCTGGGCGCGGTTGCCGAGGGCGACTTCGAGCAGGGCCGCCCGTTCCAGATCGACGACCAGCAGATCGGCGACACTCCCCAGGACCGTGTTCCAGGGGGGACCGTCGGCGGTCTGCGCGCGGCTGAGGATTTCCTTGACGCCGATGCCGAGCCCTTCCTGGCGAAGTTCCAGGTCTTCGAGCAGGCCGCGCCGCGCCTGCCAGGCACTGCGCTGCTCGCGCAACTGGGCCAGGTTCCGCTGCTGTTCTTCCTGTTTCTGGTGAAGTTCGTCCCGCTGCAGCCGCCGCCCCTGCACCTCCTCGCGCAGGGCGCCCATCGTCTCCCAGGCGGACTCGATCAGGCCGCGACGGCGTTCGAGCTCGGTGGTCGCTGCCGCAAGCTGCTGATCAAGTTGCCGCAACCGCTGCTCGGCCCGTTTCCGCGCGGCCTCCATCGCCGGCGCCTGCGACTCGAAGGCGGTCAGGCGGTTGGTCAGGACCGAACGCTGCTGGAGCAGTCCCAGTTGCCGCTGCCGCGCCTGATCCAGTGCATCCCGCTCCGTATCGAGCTTCTCGGCGATCTCGCGGATCTGCTGCTCGCGGGCGTTCAGCGCGGCCTGCCGTTCGGCAAAGTCGGCGGCGTACCGTTGCAGGCTTCCCTCGGCCTGCTGGAGTTCTCCGATGGCCGCCTCGGCGCGCGCGGCGAGTTCCTGCTGCTGCTGTTCGAGTCGCGCCAGCTCCGCTTCGAGTTCGGCATTGCGGGCCGACTGATGCACGAGCGTCGCCTCGTGCGTCGCGATCGATTCGCGATTCTCGGCGGCCAGTTGTTCGACCGCGCGCAGGCGGTCTTCGACGTCGCTGATCTGGCTGTCGACGGCTCCCTGCTCGGCTTCGACCGCTTCGTGCTCTTCTGTAAGCCGCTGAAGTTCCGCCGCGATCTCCTGAAAGCGTGCATCCCCTTCCTGCAACCGGGCGGTGAGATCGCGGTAGTCGTCCGCGGCGAGCCCGATCCGCAGCGCGCGGAGTTCCTCGGACGCTTCGCGGAACCGCGTGGCTTTCGCCGCCTGGCTGCGGAGCGTGTTCAGTTGCCCCTGGACCTCATCGACGATGTCGGTCAGCCGCAGCAGGTTCTGTCCGACCCGTTCCAGCTTGCGCAGTGCATCGACCTTCCGGAGCTTGAAGCGGCTGATCCCCGCCGCCTCTTCGAACACAATGCGGCGATTCTGCGCGGTCGCCTGCAACAGCGAGTCGACCCGTCCCTGCTCGATGATGCTGTAAGCGGCAGTGCCGGCACCCGTGCCGAGGAACAGCTCCTTGATGTCCTTCAGCCGCGCGGGGGCCTTGTTGATCAGGTATTCCGCCTCGCCGCTGCGATAGATCCGCCGCCCGACCTGGACCTCGGTGCTGTCGATCGCAAACAGGCCGTTCGAGTTGTCGAACGTGAGCGTCGCTTCGGCGAAACCGGCCGGCTTGCGGCTGCTCGACCCGTTGAAGATGACGTCGGTCATCTCCTTGCCGCGCAGACTCTTCGGGCTCTGATCTCCGAGAATCCACTTGATCGCATCGACAACGTTGCTCTTGCCGCTGCCGTTGGGACCAACCACGCAGGTGATCCCGGGGGCAAACTCGAACGTCGTCCGGTCGGCGAAGCTCTTGAAGCCGAATAGATCGAGCGACTTCAGCATCGGTGATCCCTGCGTTTTGCGAAGTTGACGAGGGCTGGCCACTTCAGGCGGAGGGCCGGCATCTCACGATCTCTCATGGCGGTGACTAGTCGAGTTCCGGCTCCGACTGGTCGGGAGCCTTCCCCTTGAAGAAGTCGAAGAACTTTCGCTTTCCGGTCTCGAACCTGGATTCGCGGTCCGCCGACTTGAGGGCGGGGCCCTCCATTTCGTCACTCTGGTCCGTGAACTCCACGTCCGACAGGTTGCCTCCTTCGCGGATATCCGCCAGGCTGGCTTCGCCCTGGCGCACTTCGGGAGTCACTTCGGTGACGTCGAAGTCGTTCGGCACAGGCTCGGTCGGGAAGTCGTCGGCGGGTTCATCGACCGCCGGCGCTTCAAGTGCGGGCCCTTCGTCTCCGGGATCTTTCTCCCCGTCGTCAACACCCGGGAAGAGGTTGGGCATCATTCCCTTGTTGCCCACGCGTGCCGGACGATCCGCCGATGCTCCGCCGGCCAGCTCGTTCGCCGGGCGATAATAGGTGCGTCCCGCCTGGGGCAGGGCATCGATCGCAATGCGGCCCGGAGCGTTGTACTGCAACTCGGCCTGGGTGAGCATCTCCGCCACGTCGGGATAGGTCGCCCCGAGTTCGGCGACGGCCAGAATCACGTCGGCCACGCGCGTCGAGACCACGCGCCGCTCATCCTTGTATCCGAGCCGATAACGGCTGACGGTAATCGTCTCGCTTCCCGCGGGGGCGTTGATGCTGATGTGCTTTCCGGCGGTGAGGGCGAGCGGAGTGCGGAACCGCTGATCGGCCCCGAAGAGGACCACCTCTGCAATGCGGTGCCGCGTCAGGTGGATCATCGGTTCCCCTTCCGTGTTCAGCACGTGGAAGTTGAACTGATCGTTCAGCCGGCGTCCGCGAATGAACGGGTCATCCTTGTCGATCGTCCACAGGGCACGGAAGGCTCCGTAGCGAGTCTCGGCACTCGGTTCGTTCATCAGTTCGCGCAGATGCTCGAACGAACTCGCTTCGTCGAGGGCCGCGAGTGCGGCGAGCGCGTAAACGCGAAATGCCCGCTCATTTCGAGCGGCGGCGGCCAGCTCGGCGGCTCCGGCATCCTCGCCGAGATAGGCCAGCGCCTCCGCGGCGTAGAAGCGGACCTCCGCAGACGGATTCGACAGCGCCTTCTTGAGCGTGGGAACTCCTTCGGTACCGATCGCTTCGAGCTCGATCGCGGCACGCGCCGCGGTCGGCGGATTCGCCAGCTTCTCAGCGAGCGCTTCGATCCGGTCGCGCAACTGCACCGGTGTCTCGCGGAAGGCAATCGCCCGCACCACCTGCATGTAGCGCGGATAGTTGTCCTTGTATTTCGAATGGACCTTCAGCTCGACATAGCGGTCGGTCTTCGCTTCCGCCATCGGACGCTTCTGACCGTGCTCGTAGTCATGGAAGCGCTGCCCGATCCGGTCGGCAATGCGGCGCGAGTTGCGGAAGCTGCGGAAATCGTCGCGGAGGTACAGACCGAGGTTGCGGCTGTGCAGCGCCACGCCGCCGCCGAGCACCTTGCCGCGCTTCAGCAGGCCGGCCATCGATTCGTTCTTCGCACCTGCCGTCGAGATCAGGATCGGCCCCATCGCGCGGCCGTAGATGTCGCCGTTGAGTTCACCCCGCCCGGCGACGATCGCCTTCTCCATCAGAACGGTTTCCATCAGCCAGCCGCCGGCAAGGCTCGTCGCGTCGCTCTCGGGAGGAAGACGCACTTCGACGTCAAAGCGGTCTCCCTTGCGGATGTCCGCCGTGAGGTAAGCCGTCAACTGCACGAGTGCGGTATTGGGAGACTTGATGATCTCATTGGGACTCGGGACCCCTTCCTTCTGCATGTACTCGAGGAGCGCGGTGCGGTACGGAGAGGGGGCCGGATCTTCTCCGGTTCCATCGAGACCGACGACCAGGCCGACGCCGTGAATGGTGACGACCGTGTTTCCGGCGATGCCGGCGAGACGACCGATGAATTCGGTCTCTTCTTTCTTCTCGGTCGCGGCTTTCTCTTCCGGTTCCTTGTCGTCGTTCTGCAAACGGAAGAGGTCGAGCTTCTGACAACCGGACGGCACCAGCAGCAATGCAAAGATCAACAACAGCTTGAGCGGCTGCATCGTGACACCCAGTTCTGCAAATGGTGGAAGTCCGTTCCAAAACCGGTCGGTTTTGAAGCGCGGGATGCGCAACGGGAACGCGGCCGACTGTCCCCGGGAGGGGAAGTGCCTCGTTGAACGATGATTTGATTCGGGAGAGAGAGAAAGAAGTGGCGGGAGTATAGAAACTCACCGCGACCGGTCAAGGGAAATTGAACCGGCCGCGGGATTTCTCAAGCCTTCCACACGAGAAAAGCGAAAGAAAGGAAGGGCGGGAAGCCCCGCGGAAGGCCCGTTCGCCTGTGGTCAGGCGTTCGCGCCCTGCCGCCGGTTTCCCGGAAAGGGAAGGGGGAGCATTCCCGGATTGACTGTGGTCGTGGATTCGCTTCTCTGACGCGCAGGCCGCGTGCCGACGCCTCTATTCACTCTGCGCGGCGGGCTTCGCCAGAGTGCCGTAAACGCGGACGTTGTCGAAGTTCCCCGTGTCATCGAACGAGCCGACTCCCACCTGGCCCCAGGTGAAGGTCTTGTCTTTCGCCCGCATGACGGGCTTCTCCATATCATCGAAGTAGACTTCGATCGTGCCGTCGTCCACACGGCGAATGACGCGGACGTGGTGCCATTCGTCGTCCCAGTTCGTGCCGGGGGTGGTTTCGGTCGATATCTTCTTGCGGGGCTCGTTGTTGACGATGAAGATCTGGTTGGCGTGGTCGTCCATCTTCTTGCCGAGGTGGACGTAATAGAAGTGCGCGGGATCCTGGAAGCCGAAGAAGAGGCACATGTCGCGATGGCCGTAGTCCTTGATGGTCGACTGCAGTTTGACGTCGAGGATGCAGTCTCCCACGACCAGGTCCTTCACCATCGAGCGGTTGAAGGGTGAGCGGACGGGCGTTTTCACGTCGCTCTGCTGAAACTGGCTGTAGACATGGTTTCCGTCGATCTCAGTGACTTTCCACGCCCGCGGATCGCTGGCTTCCCAGCGCGAGGCGTTCCCGGACTCGAAGTCGTCCTGGAAGACGAGTTTCATTCCTTTCAGGGTTTCCGGCGGCGCATCCTCGCCGACGGCGAACGCCGTCCAGAAGCAAGCGCACACAACCGGCAGACACACGCGCCACGAGAGACTTCGCATCGGAGCGACTCCTGATGGGGTTTTGAAGCGGGAAGGATTCCCTGCCATTGAACACACCCCGGACCGCCCGCACAAGCCGCCCCGCTTTCCCCGCGGTCGGGACCGGCCGGCCCGCCCGTGCGAAGCGGCGCCCTGCATCGTGCGGCACTCATTCATCGCTGCTCCGGCCCGCCGCAGATTCCCGCCGTCGGCAGGCTGCGGCGGGGAAGCGGGCGGCCGCTGAGGCAATCTGCACCGCCATACGCGGGAGACCTTCCGGCCAATCAAAGGGGCTGGAACCGGCACGGTTTGCCCGACGGGCACAATTCGCGGTCGTCCAGATTTCTTCATGAAAATCTTGACAAGGAGACGAATGTTGATGTATAAGGTGCACGGACTGTGGCCCGCATTCATACTGTGTGCTGGTTTTGGGTGTTCATTCGGTACGATTCATTCCCCCAACAGTACACCTTCCATATCTCCCGTCGGCATGCCCGGCGGGAGTTTTCTTTTTGAGCCCGAGCGGGTTCACCGCCGCCGCTGACATCTGGGCAAGTCACCCCGCGACGCGAGCCACGAGCATTTCCCGCCCGCCCGGTGGACGCAAAGAACCACCGCCGCGCGAACCTTCGGTCGGTCCGACGATCCCTCCCGGACGGCAGTTGTCACATCCGCGTCCCCCCGCTAGCATTGGGACACCCCGGCCGAGTGGCGGAATAGGCAGACGCACAGGACTTAAAATCCTGTATCCGTAAAGGGTGTGCGGGTTCGAGTCCCGCCTCGGCTATTGATCGGCGTCAACCGCGACGGCTCTGGGCGACCTGTCTGGCTTCGCTTGCAGCTTGCCCGTTGCGAGGGTGTGATCGCAGACTCGCCGTCCGCGATTCGCTTCAACCATTCCAGCACGACCGTACGTGTGGCTGCCCATCAGCAGGCGCCGCGAGTGCTGTCGAAGTGTATGCGGGACTTCGCGTTCACTGATCGCCTTCAGCATGCATGTGTTGCGTGCGTCGGACTGCCCTGAGTACCTCCGCGTGCAATGAGTGCCGGGAGCCGGGGCAGCGTCGAACGGGTCGGGCCGCCCGCCTTCTCCTCTGGCTGTTCGTCGCAACACCGTACAAACAGAGCAGGCCCAGGCCACCGCGAGGCGACCTGGGCCTGTTCTCGTTTCTCGACCCTTAACCGAAGCGACTCCAGTCTCCGGTCTCCCGTCTCCAGCCTGTCCCTTACTCTGCCGCCGGGGCGGGCGGCGGGTAGACTTCGTCCTGGGGACGCGGGGCGGTCGCCGGGGCGGGGACGTCGACTCCCGGAGCGGCCGGCGGGGCGAAGGGCGGCACGGTCGGATCGGCGACCGGGCTGATCTGCGGGACCGCGAGTTCCGGCGTATCCACCGGGACGTCGGCCTCGAATGCCGCCGGTTCGTGGTGCAGCAGCGGATTGTCAAACGCGTAGCTCCGTGCCCACGCCCGACGCAACGCCTGGCGGTAGGCCTCCGGCGACCACTGGCTCTCCGCCACGTGGATGTTGTTCATCTCCAGCAGCGTTCCCTTCCGCTGATTGATGAACGCGATCGTCTTCGTGTATTCCACGAGGCTGGAGTAGTAAGCCGTATCCGCTTCCGCCAGTCGGGCCTGGGCGGCCAGGTAGCGGTCCAGGGTCTGCGTGCCGGCCCGGTACTCGGCTTCGAAAGCCTGCACCTGACGTTCGGCAGCACGGCGGCGGTTGAAGTTGGTCTTGGCCTGGGTATGGTGCAGCGCCAGATCCTGGAAGGCACGAGCCAGCTCGTAACTCAGCTCTTCTTCCTGAGCCGCCAGCACCTGCCGCGCCCGCGCCAGCCGCAGTTCGAGGTTCCGCACCTGCGTGTGGGCACTGCGGAAGCCGATCGGCATCGAGAATTCGAACCCGGAGGTCCAGCCGGTCTGGTCACCCTGGACGAGTGTCCCGTAGGCGCTGTTGAGCCCCTGCGTGGTGATGCCGTCGTCATCGTTGTAGGCGAGCAGCTTGTCGCCGAACCCGTTCACCTGATAGCTCGCCACCAGGTCGAACCGCGGATTCGTGAGGCTGTGCGCGGCGGTCAGCTGCAGGTCGAGGCTCTTGATCCGCCAGCGCTGCTGCCGCAGGCGGACGTTCCGCGTCAGGGCCTCAGCAATGGAGCTGTACCAGTCGGGCACGAGCTCGGCGGTCACCGGCTCATCGATCGGACGGATGATGCGTCCGTCGCTGACCGGCAGTCCGCACATCCGGCGGAGCGCCACTTCGAGCTTCTCGACATTGTTCAGGGCGGCTTCGGCATCGGCCCGGCGCTGGAAGTAGGTTTCCCGCGCCTGGGCTTCGTCGGCGGCTCCACCGCCCCGGGCACCGATGTCGAATTTGGCCTTCACTTCACGCCACGTGCGGAGAGCACTGTTGCGGTTCGCGACCGCGGCATCGTACTGGCGATAGGCGAAGTACAGGTCCCAGTAAACGCGCTCGGTGTCGAACACCATGTTCAGCGTGTTCTGTTCGAACTCCGCGACTGTGATGTCGCCGTTGATGCGGGCGATCGTCACACCCTGGTTGACACCGCTGATTCCCTGGAAGGTCTGTCCGATCGGGCCGGCGATCCGGGTGAATTCAACACCGGCCCCTTGCCACAACGGCTGGCGGAAGTCCGCCCGGACGTTGTTCGTGTATGCCGAGCCGAACAGGTTCGAAGGGACGTTGTTCAGCTGATAGTTGACGCCATGCGACAGCGAGAACGTCGCACCGTTGGCGAGCGGCTTGGTGAGGGCCGCGTTGAAGTTCGCGGTCTCCGCGTACAGGGTGCTTCCCGGATTCAGACCACCGCCGAAGAACAGGTTGTTCTGAATCTGTTCGCTGCGTCCCCAGACCATGCTGGAGGTGAACTGGGTATCGAAGGCGGCGAGCGCGGCTTCCACACCGCGGTTGCCGAAGAGCACTCCGGTTTCCTGAATCGCGGGGTCATAGATCGAGGGCGCCCCTTCCGGGTTGGCCATGATCTGCGAACCGGCCAGCGGATACGCACCCAGCTGCGTGCCGAAATCGTGGATCCGGATGATCTCGTTGTTGGCCAGCGCGAGGTGCAGGGCCTCGGCGAGCGTCATGTCCCAGATCTCGTCGGTTTCGATGCGGTCGCGGAGCGTCCGCGGCGGTTCCGAGAACGCGACCGTTTCGGGCGTCGGCTCGTTGATGACGGGATAGGCAATCTCGGTGGCGACATCCTTGTAGTATTGAAGATGCGCGTCACCGAAATAGGTCAGTTTGCGCTCCTTGGGGAAACATCCGGAGAAGGTCGTTTGCCCGGCGAGCGTCAAACAGAGCAGATAAGTCAGTCGGCGTTTCCGCCGGAAGAGATTCATTGTGGCCATCGCTCTCTCAAGCAAATTCGGAACAACCGTCTGGCGCGGTACCTCCGGCGCGATGCGCCGCCACCGCCAGGTCAACGACCGCCCCCCATGGCGTACCATCGTTGCTTCGGGCCCGCGTGGCTCAACCGGTGTTGCGGGATGAACCGGCACAGGCAGTATCGGCGGTCGTTTTCGTTGCTGTTGAAGTATCCGTGACCCTCTGAAGAACCCGCATAACCGGAATAGTCTGACGCCAGGGGGGCCGGCTCGCCCCAGCTTCAAGCGGCGCAGGGCTTTTCGTCACCGGGGCCTGGACCGCCCCGTCCCCGCTCGCTTGCATTGCCCCTCCCGTTTTGCTACGGTCTGGGAGCGATCCGCCAGACGCGCCGCTGCGCGCTGTGTGAAGCGCAGCTCGTGTGGCGGGAATAGTTTAGGATCATCAGAAACTGTCAGAGGCCCTCATGCATAAAGTGACCTTGATCCCCGGTGACGGGGTCGGACCCGAAATCGCCGAAGCTGCCCGCAAATGCATCGATGCAACCGGCGTGAAGATTGACTGGGACGTGCAGGAGTGCGGCATCGAGGTCATCGAGGCCCAGGGGAAAGTCCCCGACAGCGTGCTGAAGTCGATCAAGGCGAACAAGGTGGCCCTCAAAGCCCCGATCACCACTCCGATCGGCAAGGGTTTCCGGAGCGTTAACGTCTTCCTCCGCCAGGAACTCAACCTGTATGCCTGCGTCCGCCCCTGCAAGAGCTACAAGGGGGTGCGGAGTTACTTCAGCAATGTGCCGGTGGATCTCGTCGTCGTCCGCGAAAACACGGAAGACCTTTATGCCGGCGTTGAGTTTGAGGCGGGCAAGCCCAGCACCGCCGAGCTGATCAAGTTCATCAACAGCATCGCCACGGGTCGCAAGATCACGACCGGCGAAGACACGACCGGCGTGAGCATCAAGCCGATGTCGTATGAGGGAACGCGGCGGATCATGGATTTCGCCTTCGACTACGCGGTGCGGAACAACCGCAAGTCGGTCTGCTCGGTGACCAAGGCGAACATCATGAAGTTCACCGACGGGCTCTGGTATCAGCAGTCGCGGGCGGTCGCTCTCGCCTACGGCGCGAAGTTCGAATGGCCGGACCTCGCCAACGGCGTCCAGCCCGATCCGGAACTCGTCGGCAAGGTGACCAACACCAACGGCCAGGTGGAGTACACCGAGCGCCTGATCGACAACATGTGCATGCAGCTCGTGCAGAAGCCCGAACTGTACGACGTGATCGCGCTGCCGAACCTGTACGGCGATATCCTCAGCGATCTCTGTGCGGGACTGGTCGGCGGTCTCGGTGTGGCTCCAGGAGCGAACATCGGCACCGAAGCGGCGATGTTCGAGGCGACGCACGGCAGTGCGCCGAAGTATAAGGGACAGAACAAGGTCAACCCGACCGCGCTGATCCTCTCGGGCAAACTGATGCTCGAATACCTCGGCGAACGCGAAGCCGCCGAGAAGCTCGAACGCGCGGTTGCCGACGTCATTGCCGAAGGCAAGGACGTGACCTACGACATGAAGGCGGACCGGAACGATCCGACCGCCGTCGGCACGCAGGAAATGGCGGAAGCCATCTGCCGCCGCATGCGGTAATCGACTCGTCTTCGCTGTCTTCGCTCCTGCCCCCCTCAGTGGGGGCGGGGGCTGCATTCGTCGAAGGATACGCGTGGACGAAGTCGCGCTGCGGAAGCTCATGGCGGGAGAGACACGCGGGGTCGCGGCATCTCTCGCGCGCCTGGGGCTTTCGGGACTCTCCCTCGGCTACGGGGTGGGAGTGCGACTGCGGAACCTCGCGTTTGACCTCCGCTGGCGAAAGGTTTATCAGGCTCCGGTCCCGGTCGTCAGTCTCGGCAATCTGACGACCGGCGGGACCGGCAAGACACCGCTCGCCGCGTATCTCGCCCGCTGGTTCCGTGATCGTTCGGTGCGGGTTGCGTTTGTCAGTCGCGGCTATCGTGCCGAGCCCGGTGCGGTGAATGACGAGGCGCTCGTCCTCGATCAGTTGTGTCCGGACGTCCCGCACCTGCAGGATGCGGACCGCGTCGCGGCGGCGCGAATCGCCGTCGACGAGCTGGCAAGTCAGCTGCTGATCCTCGACGATGCGTTCCAGCACCGCCGGCTCGCCCGCGATCTCGACATCGTTCTGATCGATGCGCTCAATCCGTGGGGATATGGCCGCCTGCTGCCGCGCGGCCTGCTGCGTGAACCTCTCCGCGCCCTCCGCCGTGCCGATCTCGTGATCCTGACCCGCGTCGACCAGTGTGATCTGGAATCCCGACAGAAGATTCTCGCGCGGATCGACCGCATTCGCGGCAAGACACGCTGCGTCGAAGTTGCTTTTCCGCCGCAGCAATTGAGAAACGCGGCGGGTGAAACCGCCGAGTGGAGTGCCGTGCGGCAGCGGCCGCTCGCGGCGTTCTGCGGAATCGGGAATCCCGCCTCGTTTCGACGGATGCTCGGGCGGCTGGGGCTCTCGGTCGCCGACGATGCCTTCCGCGAGTACCCCGATCATCACGCCTATACCCGGGAGGATGTCGAGTCCCTCAAGCGGTGGGCGCAGCAGTCGGGAGCCGCGGCGGTGCTGACGACACAGAAGGATTTCGTCAAACTCTCGCTCGTCGATTTCGACGGGATTCCCCTGTGGGGCGTGGAGATCGGCGTCGAAGTGCTTGCCCATGCGGACGAACTGGAGCAACAGCTTTCACGCGTGCTCGCCAAAGTCGAGCGCGACGAGTTTGGCGATATGAATGAAAGCGACGCCTGAAGGGCGTGGTGCCTTCGCGGGGGACGAGGGGAGCGAGCGCGGGGAGCGCGTCCCGCCGGGACGCGGCTCAACGATTTCGGTTCATCGCAACCGCATGCGACCCGGATGACAGCGCGGTTCGCGACGTCGCCTGTGACATCGCTCGCAACAGGGTTCACGATGTCGCGTCTTGCAATCGCGGGGGGGATGCTCGACAATCAATCGCACGGCACTCGCTGGTTCATTCCTGAACGCTGTGCTTCCACCACTCGCTTCTGTTTCCGCTCGGACTTGCCTGCATTCCCGCCGAGGAGAGCACAATGCTGCGTCCGGACTCGTTGCTTCTGCGATGCCTTTGCGGTCTCGGGTTGCTCTGCACGTTTCTCCTCACGTCGGCAGGGGGAGCGGAGAAGGAAGCGTCGCCCGAGGAGACGAAGCCGTACGGGCTGACGAAGCGGATTCCGCTGACGACTTCCCGCGTGATCGGCTCGCCGGACCGGCCGCTCCCGTACCGCTCGCAACGGGCGTTTGCGAAACTTCAGTTCAAGCGGCCGCTTTATCTCGGGTTCGAACCGGGGACCGACCGGTTCCTCGTCGTTGAGCAGAAAGAGCGGATCCTCGCGTTTCCCAACGATCCCGAGGCTTCCGAGACCAAACTCTTTCTCGAGCTGAAGGATCACGACCTCTACTCGTTCTGCTTTCATCCCCGGTATGCCGAGAACCGGTTCGTCTACATCTTCAGCAACGGCCTGAACTCGGAGAAGGTGAAGAAGAACCGGATCCTGCGCTATACGGTTACTGCCGACGAGCCACGCCGCTGCGATCCCGACTCGCTGCATGTGGTCATCGAATGGGTCTCGAACGGGCACAACGGCGGAGAGATGGCTTTCGGCCCCGATGGCTATCTCTACATCTCTTCGGGGGACGGCACCAGCGACTCCGACGGCGATGTGACCGGCCAGGTCATCACCGATCTCACGTCGGGCATTCTGCGCATCGACGTTGAGCATCCCGACGAGGGGAAGGGATATTCGATTCCCAAGGACAATCCCTTCCTGCACATTGAAGGAGCCCGCGGCGAACTGTGGGCGTTCGGCTTCCGCAACCCCTGGCGAATGACCTTCGACCAGGACGGAAATCTCTGGGTCGGCGACATCGGGCAGGATCTCTGGGAACTGATCCACGTCGTCCAGAAGGGGGGCAACTACGGCTGGAGCGTCTTCGAAGGCAATCATCCCTTTTACCTCGAACGGGCGCGCGGTCCCGCGCCGATCCTGCCTCCCACCATTGAACACCCGCATTCGGAAGCTCGCTCCATCACCGGCGGCATCGCGTATCAGGGAACCCGTTACCCTGAACTGAAGGGTGCCTATCTCTACGGCGACTATTCGACCGGCAAGGTCTGGGGAGCGCGCTACTCCGACGGCAAGGTGACCTGGAATCAGGAACTCGCCGACACTCCCGTGGAGATCCTGGGCTTTGCCGAGGATCGGGAGGGACGTGTGTACGTGGTCGACTACGGGACCGGGGGGATCTTTGAACTCGTCCCCACGCCGAAGGATCTTCCCACGTATGACTTTCCCCGGAAGCTCAGCGAGACTGGTCTGTTCGTGGACGTGGCCACCCATCAGACGCAGCCCGGGTTGATTCCGTACTCGGTGAACGCCCCCCTCTGGTCGGATGGTGCCGACAAGCAGCGGTTCATCGCCTTGCCCGGCGAGACCCGCATTGAGTTCAGCGAGACCGGGCACTGGAAGTTTCCCGAGCAGGCGGTGCTTGTGAAGAGCTTCGCACTGGAACTGGAAGCGGGGAAGCCAGAATCGAAACGCTACATCGAGACGCGGCTGATGACGTTTCAGCAGGGGGAATGGGTCGGGTACTCGTACATCTGGAATGATGAGCAGACCGATGCGGAGCTTGTCGAAGCCGCCGGCCGGGACCGAGTCCTGACGATTCGCGACCCGCAGGCCCCCGGAGGGGAACGGACACAGGTCTGGCGGTATCCGAGCCGGGCCGAGTGTATGGTCTGTCACTCGCGGGCGGCCGGCTTCGTGCTCGGGCCGACCACGCTGCAGATGAACGGCGATCACGATTACGGCGGGGTGGTCGACAACCAGTTGCGGACGCTCGCCCACATCGGGGTCTTCGGTCGCAAGCGCCCGAAGAAAGAGGGAGAGACGGAGGCTCCGGAGTACGACGATATCACACTTAAGCCGGTGGATCAGCTTCCCAGGCTGGTCGATCCCTATGACCCGGCTGCCGATCTGGAGACGCGTGCCCGTGCCTACCTGCACTCCAACTGTGCGCAGTGTCACGTCGAAGCGGGCGGCGGAAACTCAGCAATCAACCTGCACTTCCGCACCTCGAAGGAGGGGATGCGGGCGATCGGGGTGGCTCCGCTGCATCACAAGTTTGATCTCGAGGACCCGCAGATCATTGCTCCGGGAGCACCAGAGCGGTCGGTTCTGTATCACCGGATGTCCCACCTGGGGGCCGGTCGAATGCCTCCGCTCGGGTCATCCGTTATCGACCAGGAAGCGGTGAAAATGCTCGCCGAATGGATTCGCCAGCTGCCTCCCTCGGGCAGTTCGCCTACCGCCTCTGCCGGAAATTGAGTCTTTCTGCTTCCCGGCGGAAGCAAACCTCCCTTGGAAAATCGGGGGGCGAAGGCTGAAGGCACCTTTCCGCTCGGCTTATCGACGTGTCACCATTCTGATCAAGCGTGATGTGCCTTTGAGCACAGGCACCGGTTTTGTTCGCAGCGACTGCTGGAACGGGGCTCATCCCAAGTTGCTGCGGCTGAATTGTTTGACTGGCTGGCCTGCCAAAGCCCTCTTCCTGGCATTCCATTTGCTCCCCTTGTCAGGTCTCGCTCGATGAGTCCAGGGTTAGGGGAGGGGATGGATGGAACTGCTGGCTTTGGTGCTGTTGACGGCGGCGATGCTGGGGATTGGGGTTCTTGCGGAAAAGGAGGTCAGCGGCAACCGTGGTCGCTCCCGCTTTCCCTCGCCGCGCACCCTTCCGGTTGTGGACCAGGAGTAATCGCTCGCGGGCGGGAACGCTCGTTTCCGCGAGCTTCAGAAGCATTCCGGAAGGAGAGGCGGGGATTGTTCGAGGTGGCCCTTTCCACCGCACCAGGTCCTGACAACAGATCACTTCTCACTCGACCACAATTCCCGCGAGCGCAGCATCAGACGCGGGATATTTGGGGTCCATCGTTTTCAGCGTCTCGCGGAGTAACCGGCTGACCAGGTAATTCCGGTACCATTTGTGGTCCGCCGGAATAATGTGCCAGGGGGCAGCCTCGGTGTTGCACCGCGTGAGCGCTTCCCCGTACGCCTCCTGATAGGCATCCCAGCGTTTTCGCTCTGCAAGATCCTGCAGACTGAACTTCCAGCGTTTGTGCGGATGCTCGAGGCGTGACTGAAGCCGTCGCTTCTGCTCATCGCGGCTGATGTGCAGAAAGATCTTCACGATCGTCGTGCCTCCCGCGATCAGCAGGTTTTCGAAGGCGTTGATCCGATCGTAACGGGTTCGCCATTCGGCCTCCGGGACGAGGTCATGCACCCGGACGATCACCACATCCTCATAGTGGGAACGGTTGAAGATCCCGATGTTGCCGCGGCGGGGAACCGCCCGCTGGATCCGCCACAGAAAATCGTGGTCGAGTTCTTCCTGGCTCGGTGTCTTGAACGGCGTGACCTGACAGCTTTGCGGATCAAAGCCGCGCATCGCCTTGCGAATGACTCCGTCCTTGCCGGCGGTATCCATCCCCTGCAGGACGACCAGCACCGCCCGCCGATTCTCGGCATACAGGCGGTATCCCCATTCGCCGAGTTCCTTCACGGCTTTGCGTGTCTTCTTCTTCGCAGTGGTCCGATCGTGAACGTGAGAAGTGTCGCCGGGAGAGAATTCTGACAGGCGGATCGGGGTTCCGGGAGGAACGGTCAGCGGCTGCGGCATGGCAACTCCGGGGCGATTCAGTTCAGCGCGGGAATGTCCCGCGCTTGGGGAAAGGGGGCGGAAGCCCCTTTCACTCTATCATGCAGGGATCGGTTGATCAGAAAACGCCGCTGCTGCTCTTGCGCGAGGCGATGTCATACGCTCCGAAGCGGCTGAGGATCTGGTGTGCCTCGTCGTATCGGTCACCGGGGCGGATGGTCACGATCGTCTTTCCTGCCTGGAACTCGCTTTCGTAGAAGCGTGCCTCTTCTTCGGGAAGCCCCAGACCGATCAGGGCTCCGAGCGCGGCCCCCGCGGCGGCACCGGTCGCGGCACTGGCCAGCAGGCTGGCCAGGAGTCCGCCGGCAATGACCGGACCGATTGCTGGGAGCAGACCGGCCGCAATGCCGATCCCCCACAGCCCGCCGACACCCGCACCGGCGACAACGCCCGCCACGGCTCCCTCCTCTGCATAGGTCGCGGGATCGGCGACTTCCGCCGCCGGGGTCGCTGTTTCGTCGTGTCGGGCAAGCACGCCCAGCTGGTCCTCGGCGAAGCCGGCCTGTCGTAACGCCGCGAGAGCCTGCCGGGCGTTTCGTGGATCTTCGAAGGCGGCGACGAGAATGTTGCGCGGTTCCGTGGCCATGTCTGAACTCCCTCTTCGTGATCGATTGCCTTGCGGCGTCCCGGAACATCCCAAAACTGCCGGCACCGCAGAGACACGCTGCATCTCTCGTACCGCCAAACGGTTCGGCGAATCCGTTGCTGGGACCGAGGCGTACGCCCCAGTCTGGAGGAGATCCCTCCCGACGACGGGCTCGAACCGGTTTCGAGACCTCCGCCAGCGGGGAAGGGGGGCACCGCCGACCTCTCGACGGGGTTCCGGGGAAAATTCAGGTAAAACCCTCCCCACTTGTTCGGGCGGGAGAAGGAGAGGCTGGAAGGAGCGGCGAGCTTCGGCAGACTCTCGGGAGTTCTTGAGACCTTTTCTCTTGGGGGAATGCCTGTGGCCTGGCTTCCCGTCGGTTTGTGCGGTCTGTACGTCCCCCTGTGAGGTGGGGATGAGGCGTTTTTGCAACATGCGCGACAAAGCGCGAAGGGGAGAGTTTGCCGCCTGTTCACTCCTGCATCAGCGGAGACAGACACAGAAAAACGGACAGCAGGGAGCGTTGGTGAAAATACATAGGGATTTCCCGCAGGGCAGGATTTCATGGTTTAGAGTTTTGGCATGTTCACCTTTGGCAACATCGAAGGTTCTCCCGATCGGAGCGTGCTGGAGCCATGCAGATTGATTTGAGTGAATTCCATTCCGTCTTCTTCGATGAAGCGGCAGAGCATCTCGCCACCATGGAAGAGGGATTGCTCGGCCTCGAATCCACGCCCGACAACCGTGATCTGCTCAACAGCATCTTCCGCTGTGCCCATTCGATTAAGGGCAACAGCAGCATGTTCGGCTTCAACGACATCTCCAGCTTCACGCACGGCATGGAGAGCCTGCTGGACCGGCTGCGTGACGGCACCCTGCTGCCGACTTCCGAACGCGTCGAACTCCTGCTGCGGGCGACCGACACGCTGGGAGGGCTGCTGCGGGCCGCCCGGGGAGAAGGGACCACCCCGGAGAGCATGGGCTCACTGCTGCAGGAGCTGCAGCTTGCCCTGGATGACTCCGCGTCGGCGACTTCCCCGGCTCCGACCGACGCCGCCGTGGAAGAACTCCCCGTCACGGACGAAGCTCCGGCGGCTGTCGCCGAGTCTGCTCTGCCGTCGGCGTCCGCGGAAGCCGGTGACGCCTCTCTCGCCGCGGTGACCGCCTCACTCGATCGCGAGACGAAGTGTAGCGAAACAAGAAGCAGTGAGTCGAAGGGGCGCGATTCGAAGGGGGGGACTGAATCGCGGGCCCTGCATACCGAGGCCTCGTCGATTCGTGTCTCGGTCGAGAAGGTCGACGAGCTGATCAACCTCGTGGGCGAACTGGCGATTGCCCAGGCCATGGTGAATCAGGCGCTCAGTGAGTTGCCCGCCGATACGGCCCCGCTGCTGTACGAAGCCATGGTGTCGATGGAACGCAGCACGCGCGACCTGCAGGAGCGGGTGATGGCGGTCCGTATGATTCCCGTCGGCACCGTGTTCCGCCGCTTCCCGCGGCTGATCCGTGATGTCGCGGCCAGTCTCGGCAAGCGGGTGAACGTCGAGATCATCGGCGAGGAGACCGAACTCGACAAGCAGGTGATCGAACGGCTGAGCGATCCGCTGACGCACCTCGTCCGCAATGCGGTCGATCACGGTCTCGAATCCCCGGAAGAGCGCGAACGCCTCGGAAAACCCGCCGAGGGCTGCGTCCGCCTGAGCGCCTTCCACGAAGGGGGCAACGTCATCATCGATGTCGAGGAGGATGGCCGGGGGCTTGATCTTGAGAAGATCCGCAGGAAGGCCATTTCTCTCGGGCTCATCAGCGGCCAGGAGAACCTGAACGACGAGCAGATTCGTTCGCTGATCTTCCTGCCGGGATTCTCGACGGCGGCGGCGGTCAGCGACATCTCGGGCCGCGGCGTCGGCATGGATGTCGTCAAGCGAAACATCGAAGCGCTCAACGGATCGGTGAGCATCGAAAGCGAACTCGGTCGCGGCACCCGCTTCCGCATCAAGCTGCCGCTCACGATGGCGATCCTCGACGGCCTGTCGGTCAGCGTCCACGAGGAGATTTATATCCTGCCGCTGCTCGCCGTCGTCGAATCGTTCCGGCCGCAGCCGGGGGATGTCCGCACGGTGCTGGGGACCGGGGAAGTGGTCGTCGTCCGCGGCGAGAACGTGCCGCTGGTGCGGCTCTATGCCGTTTTCGGCGTGCCGCCGCAGATCACCGATCCCAGCCTGGGGCTGATTGTCATCGTCGAGCACCAGGGGCAGAAGTACGGGCTGCTGGTGGACGAGCTGCTCGGCCAGTTGCAGGTCGTGATGAAGAGCCTCGAAGCCAACTATCGGAAGGTCGACGGGATCTCGGGCGCGACCATTCTCGGCGACGGCCGCGTGGCGCTCATCGTTGATATTCCGGGGCTGATCCGGCTCGTTGAGCGGACGGTGGTCATTCCGCCGAGCCGCCATTCCGAGGACGTTTTCTTCGACGCCTGTGCCGCGCTGGTCTGATCACCGCCGAAAGAGCACTCTGCCTCGCGTCATTCATCCGCATTTCTCAAAGGGAGAAGCATGGAAACGACAAACACGTTGAATTCGGCCGGCGGCTTCGCTGCTGACGGCAATCAGTTCCTGACCTTCACGCTGCAAAACGAAGAGTACGCGATCGACATTCTCCGCGTGCAGGAGATCAAGGGGTTCTCGAAGATCACCCCGATTCCGAACACGCCCCGTTACATCCGCGGCGTGATGAACCTCCGCGGGACGGTCGTTCCGATCGTCGACCTGCGGGCGCGCTTCGGCATGGAGGAGACCGAGTACAACCAGTTCGCCGTGATCATCGTCGTGAACGTCGGCTCGAAGGTGGTGGGGCTGGTGGTCGACACCGTCTCCGATGTCCTCAACTTCAACACCAGCGATGTCGACGAACCGCCGCAACTCGGCGCGGGCGTCGATACCTCGTTCATTACGGGCATGGCGAAGGTGGACGAAAAGCTTGTGATGCTGCTCGACATCGACAAGCTGGTCGGCACGGAAGATCTCGCCGCGATGCACCCGGCGGCCTGAAGCCGGAACAGCGGAAGCTCCCCTTTTCTCGAAATTTTTTCTTCGTACGTCTCCCCTCACACTGAGTGAAAGTCGTTCTATGCAATGGTTCCAGAAGCTGAGTGCCCGGGCAAAGTTGTTGATGAGCTTTACGGCGGTCGCGGGCATCACGGTGATCGTCGGTTACATTGGCCTTTCGAAGATGGCGACGATCAATGGCATGCTGAATGTAATGTATGAACGCGAGCTCCGCGGCCTCTCGGAGATGAAGAGTGCCAACCTGAGCATCCTCTCCATCGGCCGTGCTGCCCGCCAGATCGTCATCGAGCCCGATCAAGCCGAGATGGAACGTCTTGCGGGGGAGATTGAACAGCGGGCCAAAGAATTCTCGGAGCAGCTGAACGCGGTGGAAGCCACCCTGGTCACGGCGGAGGCGAAAGCGGCAATCGGCCGCCTCGGCAGCGACTTCCCGACTTACCACAACCTGATCAAGCAGGTCGTGCAGAAGTCGATGACGAACGACAATGACGGGGCACGTGAGCTGCTGCGGAGCGGACGCTCCATGGGCGACAAGCTCGAAGAGGCCATTGCCACCGCCGTCCAGATGAAGGAAAAGCTCGCGGAAG